>MIZB01000300.1_pt1 | contig 41956 bp, 41 predicted proteins | sample 888171 | NCBI WGS metagenome assembly MIZB01 (sample SAMN05440186, study PRJNA335308) | marine metagenome | isolation source: marine water
ATACTCAAGCTTGCATGCCTGCAGGTCGACTCTAGAGGATCCCACTAGATCCTAAAGAAACCTTGAATGCTACTTTCAATGGAGAGGGATACGATGGTATTGTTCTTCTCAAAGATATAGAATTTTATTCTACATGTGAACATCATATGCTATCTTTCACAGGGAAAGCTCACGTAGCTTATATCCCAACAGAAAGAATTGTTGGCATTTCTAAATTAGCTAGAATTGTAGAAGTATTTTCTAGAAGGTTACAAAATCAAGAAAGAATAACAACCCAAGTGGCAGATGCATTAGAAAAATATTTGAAACCTTTAGGTGCAGCCATAATTATCGAGGCTAAACACGAATGTATGGGTTGCAGAGGAGTAAAGAAAAGTCATGCTACAATGACAACTTCAGCAATGAGAGGAGTATTTTTCGATAAAGCAGAAGCACGTTCAGAACTTATGGATTTAATAAAAAATTAAAATGGCAATAGAGAAAAGTTATCCGATAGTTGAAATTTTTAACTCCGTCCAAGGAGAAGGATACCATACAGGCACTCCATCAATTTTCATTCGTTTTGGAGGCTGTAATCTTCAATGTTCTTGGTGCGATACCGATTTCAGTAAATGGGATAAAATGACCGTTTCAGAGATAATGGCAGTTCTTAGCAAATGGGACACTAAGCGAGTAATATTCACGGGAGGGGAACCTGCAATGCAGAAATTACGCCCATTATCCGATGAATTACATTCAAAAGGTTACAATATTGCAATTGAAACAAACGGAACGATTGAACTGGAAGAGGGATTAGTAGATTGGATTTGTGTTAGTCCTAAGAATATGGCGTCTGTCCACCCTGAATTCCCTATTAAGCAAACACAAGGAGATGAACTCAAAGTGGTTTACACAGGTCAAGATTTATCGATGTATGACGATTTGAAAAAAGGATTCGATAATTTATTTCTCCAACCTTGYTAYRATGAGGCTAAAGATGCAGGAACTAACGGCAAAACYTTCCACAGYACTTTYGATATGGTAATGSARAATCCAGGTTGGAATTTGTCTCTACAGACGCACAAATGGATGGGTGTTGATTGAGTAAGATAGCCGTAATGGCATTCTCAGGCGGCATGGATTCTACAGGCCTCCTAGTGCATCTTTTAGCTAATGACTACGAAGTTCATACTTTGTCATATGATTACGGTCAAAAACATAAGTTAGAGTTAGATAGGGCCAAAGCAAACATTGCTTATYTGTCTGAAAATAATATCACAGTTACTCAAAGAATAGTAGACTTGCAATCGGCAATGTCTATCTTTCATTCAGCATTAACTACCGAAGATTATGAAGTTCCAGAAGGCCATTACGAAGAAGAACAGATGAAACAGACTGTAGTACCGAACAGAAATGCTATATTTGCTTCAATTTTGTACGGGTATGCCTTATCAATTGCAACTAAACAAGATGAATCTGTTAAAATTGGATTAGGAGTTCACTCTGGAGATCATGAAATTTACCCAGATTGTAGACCTGAATTCTATGATGCATTAGAGCATGCCTTCCAGGTTGGAAATTGGGATAGCGAAAAAGTATCATTTTACTTGCCTTATCTCGAGGGAGACAAGGAAACAATTTTAGTAGATGCAGAAAAATCATTAGAAAAATTAAATCTCGACTTTGACACCATATTTGCTAACACAAATACTAGCTATAATCCCGATAAAGAAGGACGAAGTAGTGGGAAAAGTGGTGCAGATATCGAGAGAATTTTGGCATTTAATGCAATAGGCCGTAAAGATCCWGTACCATACGTAGATGATTGGYCAAARRTWTTRGAACAYGCAATTMAARTTGAAAAAGAACATAAGGAGAAAATATGAAAGAAAAATTTACTTCAAGTAAAACATACAGCAATCTTCCATGCGCTCACAGGCAATGGAAGCACGAGGGACACTGTGCCTACATTCATGGATATTCTAGAGAATACACCTTTTATTTTGAATCAAAAGAAATGGACGAACATGGTTGGGTAGTTGGTTTCGGAGATTTGAAAAAGTTAGAAAAATATTTGCTAGAAATGTATGATCACACCATGATTATAGCCGAAGATGATCCTGAATTAGCTACTTTTCAAGAATTACACAAGAATGGTTTATGTGATTTGAGAGTAGTTCCAGAGGCCAGTTTAGAATCAAGTGCAAAATCAGCATTAAACAAAGCCAATGAAATTCTATTAGAAATGACAAAAGATAGAGCACGTTGTTTCAAAGTAGAAGCTCGTGAAAATGATAAGAATTCAGCAATTTATACTTTAGAATAATTATTGAGACTTACGTTCGTAATTTCGATTACTTTTGTTCTGAGGTTTTCGCTTTTTCCCAGAATCTTTCTTTCCACCAGAGAATTTTCTGCCTGAGTTAGATCGATTCCCAGAGTTTCCGCCTCTGTTATTGTCTCCACCATCTCTATTTCCATAATTGCTTCGACCTCCGCCGCCGCTTCTTCCTCCAGAAGATTTGTTACCGTATCGACCACCGCCACCACTTCTTCCTCCAGAAGATTTGTTGCCGTATCGACCTCCGCCACCACTTCTTCCTCCAGAAGATTTGTTACCGTATTGACCACCGCCACCGCTTCTTCCTCCAGAAGATTTGTTACCATATCGGCCACCGCCACCACTTCTTCCTCCAGAAGATTTGTTACCATATCGGCCTCCGCCACCACTTCTTCCTCCAGAAGATTTGTTACCGTATCTGCCTCCGCCGCCACTTCTTCCTCCAGAAGATTTGTTACCATATTTATCTCGGCCTCCGCCACCTCTGTTATCAGATGATCTACCTCCAGAATAGGGTTTTTTCTTATCTCCAAATTTGTTTCGATCTGCATCTCCTCTCTCGTTTGGAGGTCTTCCTCCACTTCTATCAGGATAGCTAGGCTGCTTTTTTCTCTTAGGCCTATCTTCTTCTCTTGGAAATCGAATTTTACCATCACGTTTTTGGTTTCTATTTCTACCACCGAATTTCTTTGGTCCATCGCTTCTTCCAGAAGGTGGACGTCCTCCTCCTCTTCTTCGATTTTGCCTTCTATTTCTAGGGCTATTTTGTTGATATTGTTTCTTTGGACGTGGTGGTGGAATGTAATCTAGTTCATTTTTAGGAATCCTTTCTAAATTTGGATCACTAACCTGTGATCTAATTCCAACTTCCTTCTGAATTCGATTGTATTTTCCTTTATCTTTCTTTTGAAGTAGTGAAACAACTGTACCGGTTGCACCAGCTCTTGCAGTCCTTCCAGATCGATGCTTGTATGCCTTTCCGTTTTCAGGCGGATCCCAATGTATTACACATTGGACTCCATCGACGTCAATTCCTCTTGCAGCTACATCAGTAGCCACTAAAGCGATACAATCACCATAGATGAATTGATCCATAGCTCGATCTCTTTGACGTTGAGTTAATCCTCCATGAATAGCTGTAGATCTTAATCGTTCATCTCTCAGTTCTCTAGCAACACGGTCAACACCTCTTCGGGTACGGCAGAAAATCATAGTTCTACCTACTCTCTCAATAATATCAGTTGTAATGATTGTCTTTCTTTTCTTGATAATCCAAAAGTGATGTTTCATTGAGTCCATTGAAATTTCTTTTGGCCCGACTTCAATTCTTTCTGGCCTATCCTGATATTTCTTGACTAATTTGGAAACTTCACGGTCTAAAGTAGCACTGTAAAGAATAACTTGACGATTTTTATCACAATTATCTAAAATAAAGCAGACAGGATCAATGAACCCCATATCAGCCATACGGTCAGCTTCATCCAAGACTGCCATTTCTACATTTTCTAAAGAAATAGAACCTTGTTCCATTAAATCGATTAATCTTCCAGGACATGCAACTACAATATCGACGCCTTTATCGAGCGCTTTTCTGTGTTTTGTATAAGATGTACCTCCATAAACAGCTAGAACTTTGAGATGCATTTCTTTTGCTAAAGGAGTTAAAACATTACATATTTGTTCAGCTAATTCTCTGGTAGGCGTAACAATCAAAGCACTAGGTCTACCTGGTTCTGCAGGTTTACATCGAGCAATCAAAGGTAAACCAAACGCCAAAGTCTTACCGGATCCAGTAGGTGCCCTACAGCAAATGTCTTTGCCTAGCAATGTATCTGGTATCGCAGCTTCCTGAACTTCGAACGGTTCAGTAATACCTTGTTTTTTAAGTTGATAAACAATGGCAGGCTCAATTCCTAAATCTAAGAAACTCACTTTCAGTTACTTCCTGAAAAAAAGGGAATTGGGCGAGAATTATTTCCTTCCATGATTTGCGACGAAGCCCCCTCTATATTATATGAACACAAGGAAGGATTTCTTCAAATACACATAATCATTATCAAATAAAGGTGAGTATTCCAAAGAAAATGTAGTATTATTGATGGCCATAAACTTCCAGTTCTAATTCTCACATAACCATAGATTAGCCCTCCAATGAATGCGTTTATCACACTCACAGCTTCTATGTGTATTATTGCAAAAAGTAATGCAGAAATAAAAATCGAAAACCAGTCACTATATCTTTCAGAAGCTAAATCTAAGACAAAACCTCTGAAGACGACTTCTTCTACAATCGGCGTAAGTATGGAAACATATAGTAATAATGTAAATAGTGTTAAGAAATCTAAATCAACTTTGTCTAATTCAGTCAAAGCTGCAGGACTGCAGGCAATTCCTTCGAACGTTTCAACGCCAATTACCGCAATTAAAATTAGCCAGCCAACTATGAAATCTAAGAACAAAGCTTTACTTGTTAATGAAAAGCTTCCTTTTCGAGGAATTTGGAAAAGGTGTCTTAGAGTATAGGTGTCATAATCAGAAAAAATTTCAGAATTAATGGGAAGAGTTCTATTATTTGTGCAATGTGAATAAATTCGGATTGTAACAAACATGGATAATCCAAGTGTACTTGCAGCAGCCATATTTTCAGCTTGAAATGTTGTAAATCCAAGAATATTATACCAAACATAGATTGGCTGGCTTACGATGCTCAAGATTCCTATCCACCATATGACTATAGGAAAAATTAGTATGAACAACCAGAGCCTTAATGTGTAAAATCCAGGAGAATTAAAGCTAAAATTTTGAATGTAATTGCTCGTTGTAGTTACTGATTTGCTAATGTCAATATTTTCATTTCTCCATTCATTAAAATTTTTAGAATAATTTGCCATGTCTTCGCTAATTTTATTTGAATAATATTTCGCAGAATCTCCTGTTTTTTCTACGATAGATTTATCTTCATTTTCATCGTCGTTGATGGTTGATTCGGTGACGCTCTCGTAAGTTTCAGAATATTTAAATTCAAGATCTTCGAGTAACTTCTGAATCCAAGGAATATCTCTTCCGTACTGGTCAGCAAGAGTATACAAAATTAGTGCAGCTAATGCCCACAGAAGTAATCCGAGAAACGGCTGTACTAAGATTGATAGTAATATTAAAATGAACAAATATGCCACAAAAAAAATACCATAAGCGACAAATCTATGCATAATTAGTTAGTATTGCTCTAATATTAAGTTATTCCTAACCTACACTTTTATATGTAAAGAGTATGTATTAGTTTATGCTTCCTGAACCTCGAAATGAGAGAATGGTAGGAGTAAATACTATGAATATGGACGGTCCAACATTACCACAGCCCCCTCAACCAAAACGCAGAGGTTCTTTAGAATTTTATGAATGGATAGTATTACTTTTGTTCTTAGGTTCACTAGGATTAGGTACGGCAACGACTTTCAATTTAGATCCCGATAATGTAGGTGTCAAAGATGATGCTAATGCAGTGGCTTGGGCTTTACCCTTCTTTTTCCTAATAATCATAATTTGGTTTGATATTTCAGCATCCCAAAGATATGCAAGATTTAGCGATGAACTGCTTACTCAATGGAAAGAAGATAAAATTCAATTTATGAAGATGTTTACTGAAGATATGCGCAAAAAATATGATAGTGATGGCGACGGTAAAATTTCTTCAAAAGAATTAGACGATAATTCAGAAGAATAAATACGTTAAACAAATTGTTTGTGTGCTACACGTATAGTGCCGGAAGTAAATATGGAATATCCCGATATAACTACCAAATACATTATAGCAAAATTATCATTCATTATGAATCTAATCATAGTTCCAAATAGAATTATAGCCATCCATACTCTCAAACTTTTTAGGTGTTCAGTCTCTTCGTTAATTTGAATGAATCCTATTCGGTACAATATAGTCATTATGAGTATAATTGCAGATACGTAAGGCAAAGATATCTCTAAGAATGTAGAGTCTGAATCGTGGGTTTCCATGCCTTGTAGGATAAAGGCAATCAGAAATATGATATCAGCAATGAAGAACTTAGGATTCATTATTCAGGCATACTAAAGTAAACTTCAACGCCTGTATCAAATTCTATTGAATTAAAGTAAAAGTTGATATCTTCCCAACCTTCATACCATATTTCCACTTCAAAAGTATCTCCAACTTGCAGAGTAATAATCTCTTCAATCAGGAATGTCTCTCTCGTTAATTTTGTACCGCCGCTTTGACAATCTCCCTCATATGCCATACTTTCGTTATTTACATAAAACATGAAAGTCCAAACACAAGTTTCGTCACCAGATTCAATGCTTTCCCACCAAAGAGAAATGCTGTAGATACTTAGATCAACTTCAAAATCTGTGTTTACTGCGCTCCAGTTAGAAACTAAAACAGGTTGCCTATCTGTTTTAACAATTCCCATATCTGTATATTCAGCTTGAACTTCGAGATAAACCGAATCATCTCCAACTTCAGGTTCTATAGTCTGATTTACAGTAAAGTAGCCATAAGTTGTAAGTAAAATTTCTCTAGACTCATTAACTGCAGTCAAGTATTCATAAGGCGTTTCAACCCAATCTTGAAGGCTCTGAGTTCCATCTTCATTGATTAATGACAGAACCCCTTCCATACGAAGTAAGTCAGACTCTCCATCTACAAGCTCGTGAACATAGTAAACATCCCACAAGTCCAAGTAAACAGTTTCATTACTACTTATTTCAAATTCGTATTCGATTCCATCAATCCAATAACCTCTGTTGTTGAATACGTCTAATGTTAGATAAGCCGAAACATTATCTGCAAAAGATTCTACATCTAAAGCTAGACTAATTGAATCATTATGCCCATCCTGGTCTAAGTCTGCAGTATCATAGATGAGCGAAGTCTCATTGAAAAATAGGACTAATTCATCTTCCTGTTCCTCATAGTAATCGTCCATGAGGTCTACCCACTGAGATTCTTCATCCAATTGTTTTGATCTCTTAGTCCATTCGTCTTCTAAGTTAGGAAATAGAATTGAGACGCCAGTCATTCCAGTAGTATCAATATCACTTGGATCGCCGTTAAATTCAGCTTTCATAATCATGGCGGAGACATTTGCAGCTGCTTGGTTAGCGGCCATTTTAACCTCGTAACTGGACGTATATTGGGATAAACTAGTTAGCATGTGAAGCAAATCTACAGCTGAAGAAGAATCTCCATTTTCAACGTGTACTGAATTATACCTAATTGCTTCCAAATCAGAAATTAAGGTAGTTGAATCTTTGAGTTCAGCTAGAGCATTTATTGAATTAATTGCATACTCAGCTATTGTCATATTTAGCATTGTAAGAGCATATGACTGGTCCGACGTTTGACCTTGAGCTACAAATGTATCTACAATTTTTTCACCTAATTGCTCAGGAGAGGCAGATGGGTTATCAACAATCAATTGTAAAAATGAGTAATCCCATCCATCACCAGGTTCAAGAATTTCACTTCCAATCATTATGTTAGAATACGGAGCTACAACTTCTACTACCTCAATTGTAGACATTAAACAGGCATCGAAACCAACAATATCGAGTTTATTTTCTCCATTATTTGTTATTTTATAGAGCGCGTAATCAATCTCACTTAAGTCTAATTTGTCAGCTTCATTTCCATATTTCCAACAATAATCGGGGCAACTTTGCTCGTATGCAACTCCTGTTGCACCAGATCCGTGGTTCCAGATATTAAGGGCGTAATGTTCTGCAGGGTAGTTTGCTTGAGCCCATTGAACAAACTCAACAAGTTCATCAGGGTCTCCGGTATTTATTTCTCCGATATCCTCGATTGCCGTACTTCCAATAACGTGATCTCCCTTATTTTCTTTTGTTATCAAATATCTTTTTGCAGTTTCCCAATCTCCATTAGAATCATCATTCCAATCAGGTTTGTCGTAGCCATCCCATCTATCAATTTGCACAACAATATTTACTTTATCAGTAGAACCAACTCTTTCCATTTCAACCATATCTTCAATAGAAAAATATTCCAAATCAGAATCAGAAATATAGGTCATAAATGTCCATTCTGCATCTCCACCATCGTTAGTGACAGTTCCATTATCATTTTCAGAGGTATTATCGGTGTTATCAGAATTACCTGTACTGTCTGTAGTATCAGTGGCAGTAATATCGTCACTGTCGTCGCTTATACATCCAGTAAAAGATGCAGAAATCAAGCATAGCATGAGCAAATAGGCTTTGTTCATACTACACCGTATCCCTTTCAGTTATAAACTTTTCACTTACATCATTCTAGCGGAGCCAATAATGTCTCCAGTTACATCATATTGGATATCTAGTTTCCAACCATCTTCTGCTGGGCCTGCACTCGGTCCATAGACTAAGAATTGGTCACCAGATGACAATTTGCCATCGCGGTCGTTGTCAGAGAAGTGGACTGGGAACTCACTACCATCGTCATTGGAGATATTGGTTGCTCTGCTCTTTAATGCTTCATCATCTGCGTCATAGGTCATATCGATTCCCATTTCGATACCGCCTTGGAATTGCATAGCAACTTCACCAAAGCCGTTGCCACCGACATATGTAGATCCCGATCCGTCCTTCAAGAAGAAACTAAAATCTTCTAGAGGTACTTGAGCACTAACCATAATTACTTCTACATGATATACATTTGCACTATCTTGTGATACAAAGAAAGTGGCTATAGGTATAGGTGCGACATAGCCACAACCAGCATTATCAAGTTCATCTAAGTGATTTTGAGTTATTCCAAGAAGGCCCGGTTGTTCATCAAGAATATCTACCATGTCATTATAGCCTATAACAGTAGGTAAGACGTATTGTACTAATTCAATTCCATAAGCGCCAGCATTATCTACAGCAATGAAGGCAAAAGTGGTGTGAAAAATGAAACCACACTCGCTTTCGTTGTAAAGATCATAGTCCCAATTGTTATTTCCTAGTATCAACGTATGATTATTTGAGTAGTTACTTTCGTTTAATAGAACTCCATAATCAGTTTCAACAGGAACATCAATAACCATGTCTAAATCTAAATCAAATCCTGCAGAATCAATCGTTCCATCAAAGTCTTTTGCAGCCCAATTAACAAAAACACTTAAGGAAGTTTCTTCCTCATTGCCATAATTTAAGTCTTCCCAAATTCCAGCATCTACATACGGAGCCATGTTCACAGTTCCATTAGTACCAACAGGCGTTATTGTTTCGTCTTCTTGAGTAGTATCTTCATTAGATGATTCATCAACAGTATTATCTTCGGTTAATGTGTCATCAGTAGAGTCCTCAATGCATCCAACAAAGGATACAGAAACTAGCATAATTACAAACAGAAAAGCTTTGTTCATACTCAAACATAGAATACAGGTCTATATATTTTTTCAAAAAATGAAACAATAGCTCAATATTTATTACACTATTACTTATAATGGAGTTGTAAATCTAGAATTATGGCCGTAGACCATAACAGTTCACGTTCGAATAGAGGCGGAGTAAAGGATGATGGAGGCTCAGGAGTAGGTATTGGAGATAGTTCTGCCAAATCAGGAGCTGTAAACCATAACAGTTCACGTTCCAATAGAGGGAGTGGTGTCAAGGATGATGGAGGTTCAGGAGTAGGTATTGGTGATAGTTCTACTAAATCAGGAGCTGTAGACCATAACAGTACACGTTCTAACAAAGGTACCGTTTCAGGCGGAAGTTCTACTCAAGGTCTGAGCACTACATTAGGGATACTCAAAACTGGCTTTACTCTTGCGACAGTAATTGTATTAGTCGCAGCAGGAGCCGATTTGTACAAGATGTATAGCGATAATGTAGATATTAATTTAGAAGATCATGTGACCGATGCGATTTTTCAATTAAATGAAGATAAAAGTAGTATAACTGGCGAAATTGGTTTTGATGTTCCAAAGATGGGTTATTTTGATAAAAGTATTAAGGTATTGATACATCTCACAATAGATGAATCCGATCCAGTTACTGAAAATGAATTTTCTTTTGAATATGAATTAGGTAGTGGTGAGAAAATCTATGATAAATTTGAGTTAAATGATTTAGATCCTGTAACAAAAGACAAAATAGAGAAAGAAGTTCCGTTAGACATAGAATATACTACAACAATTACGATACTTTATCTTGGAGTTGAATTAGCACCTACTACTTCGGAACTAGGAACTAAAGTCACAAGAATGCAAACTGCATAATCAACGAAACCACATACCCGTTTCTTTTTTGTGTTCATTAATGATGAAATCTGCAATATATTCACCTATTACATAATGCCCATCTTCAGAAGGATGTACTAAATCCTCAGAATATAATTCAGGAGTTTCTTCCGGAGTCATTACATCCTTCAAACTTATGAAATAAACACCCTCGTTTGCTTCAGCAAACTCTTTGTATCTATCATTTATGATCTCAACTTCTAAAATCACTGGTTCGTATTCAGATCCTTTAGGTACAGAATAATATCCAATAAGTATTACGTTACTCCCATCATTTTGAGCTTTTTCAACTAAATTAGGAATCAGTCCTTCTCCTGAATCTGTAATTATTTCATCCAATACTTCATCGCAATCATTCTCAGTGCAATAAGGCATGATGTCATTCCCCCCTCCATCGATCACAGTCCAGTTCCAATCTCCTGAGACATATTGCTCAGGAATACTCTCATCGCCTGCAACTGTAGCACCGGGAACAGAATTATCTTCAACTTCTAGCCACAGTCTTAGACTCATAAATGTTGAAACACTCGCACAACCGTCCGCATCAGCTCCAAATAGCGAATCTCCAACCACTTGAACATTGAATTCAAGTATTGGGTCAGTTTCGTTCATATTGTCGATTTCAGTGCAATAATCTGGCATCAAGAAAAGAACAAAATAAGCAGAAGCTCCTATAATCAGGATTCCAGGGATTAGAAACCCAGCCCACTTCAATCCGACAACTTTTCCTTCAGCCATTACAAAGAATTCACCGTGTTCATAGCACTTAAAGTTTCCTTAACGTCGTGGACTCTCAATATATCAACTCCGCCAGTGACTCCCATAATTGCAGCAGATAAGCTGCCAGTTAATCTGTCACCTTTTTCGTTTCCACTCATCATTGCAATGAATGATTTCCTACTTGCACCTAATAAAACACCACCAGACATTCCTTTGAATTCATCTAACCTACCTAAAATCTCAAGATTGTGCTTTAAATTTTTACCAAAACCAATTCCAGGGTCAACAATGATATCAGAACGTTTGATTCCAGCCATTTCAGCAGCCTTTATTCGTTCCTGCAGCCATTCCTTGATATCTTCTACCACATCACCATATTTCGGATTCTTTTGCATGTTTTCTGGAGTTCCTTGCATGTGCATTATAATACACACGGAACATTACATTTCAGCAACTACTCGAAATACATATCATCATTTCGCAATCCACCAACATACATTTACAATACAAGCTCCAGCCTCTATAGCTTTTCTTGCAACTTCAGGCTTTTGAGTATCGATTGAAATTGGAATATCTGAAATTTTACAGATATAAATTTGATGGCAGGAATAACTCTCTCTAATTCTTGCTTAATCGTTACTGGCTTTGATCCCGGTCTAGTAGATTCTCCCCCAATATCTATAATCTCAACACCTTCAGAAATCATAGCTTCTACTCGTTTCTGAGTATCTTCTAAATCAAAGTGCAGTCCACCGTCGTAAAAACTGTCAGGAGTTACGTTTAGAATTCCCATTACATGGCATTTGCCATCAAGTACTAAATTACCTAAATTTAAGTTCATTCACGAATCACAAACTGTGATTGACACATCGGACATCCAACTTGTATAGGTCTTTGCGTCGTTGTAATTGAAATTAAACCACCGCAGGATGGACATTGTAATTCTAAAGGACCAGGGGCAACAGCTTCTTCATCGAACATTTCTTCAAACTCATCTCCTCCACCTCTCATTGAGCTCAAAGCTCTTGCTCCACCAAATAGGGCTACTACACCAAGTGCAGCACCTCCAATCAAGGTGTTAGTTGGAATTCCATTTTCTTCAACAGAATCTCCGTAGCCTGCGCCTGCAGTTACAATTACTACAGCTTGCCAAGTACTAACTCCTCCGCGAATATCCGTTACAGTTAGTATTGCAGTGTAAGTTCCAGGGTCGTTGTAAGTTCGTTTGAACGATTTCATGGATTTATCTCCTAAGAGATTAATCTCAGACCCTCTTGAGTCTAATATTCTCCAGCTAAATTCTAGTGTAGTATCATCTCCGTCAGGATCTGAAGATTCAGCTGCAGAGTATGTAACTTCATCACCAGTTTTTGCGTAATCAACACGATCACTAAATATTCCTTGACCTCCTATGAAAATACCGGCTTGGGCCATTGCAACAGGCAATATGTTTTCAGGTTTGTAAACTTTAATTTGCACAGGATCAGACCAAGTACTAGCCAAGATATCATCGTCTCCAGTATCGGAAAGTTCTCTTGCCATCAATTGAGCATAGTATATTTTTTCTTCAGTATTTTCAGGTAATGTATAGTTGTAGCCTTTACCAGTATTCTGACTATCAACAATTTCGTATAGTTCTGAGTTAATCAATCTAAATACTCGAATTATTCCAAATTTATTCCTGAGGACCTCTTCACCACTTTCAAGTTGTAATTCGCCGCCGTTGGTTCCAGTAAAGAATGCGTTATTGTACAAACGAACAGTTTGCCCTTCTTTTACCCAATCAGAGTAAACATTGTCTCCAAAACTAAATCGATATTCTAGTTCAGCTTTATCATCAGGATCGAAAGATTGAGAAACATCAAATGTTATGAATCCACCTTCAGGAATTTCAACAGGTGAAGATACATTTGTTAGTAGAATTGCATTAGGTTGCGTGTTTGCTTTCACTTCTACAGTAACACTGTACTCTTCAGATTCTTTACTTCTTTCATCTCTAGCAGCAACTAAAATTTCTTTATTACCTGGACTCGAGAAGCTAATATCCCAAGTATAATCAGCAACCCAAGAAGTCCAACCATTTTCAGTATAATATCTGTAAGTTAAATCAGCATTTCCATCTTCATTATCAGGTTCACCGTCTGTAGTCTCAGTATCATATGATTCTCCAGCATTTACTCTAACAGGTTCATCAATCCACAAGACAGTTGTATCTACTGAAGCAACTATCACTGGCCTGTCATTTGGTATCTCTTCGATTTCAAGTATTGCGTAATCTTCATTATTGTTTACCCTTGTTTCGTCATTATTTCGATCGTCTGCGGAAGCATAAATCTCATGATATCCTGGTGTAGTTGAGACTCCATACCATATTCGCTGAAATGTGTAACTTTCTCCTGGAGGGATTGCGCAGTCTGGATCATCAATACAGGTAAATTCAGTTATTTTTTTATCAGTAGGTTTTCCGTCATATAATCGAACAATCCAATTTTCTGCAGGTTGAGTTCCAAGATTATGTACAACTACCTCTATGCCAATGTCTTCATCTTCATCAGGCTTTTCAGCTTCTGAATCCCATGAAAAAGTGATTTCATCGCCATTTATTACTAAATCTGGAGCATCTGTTTGACCTTCAGTTGTAAAGACCCACATGTAAGCTTCACTTCCAATAATCATTTCATTCTTATTTTCTTCACTTCCAGGATCTAAGTCTGCGATAACAATTCCACCGTAGTGTCCAGCTTTTGCTGATAACGCACTTGTTTTCGATTCAAAATCTTCGGTTTCAGCATCGTAAATAAATATTTCACCTCCGGAAGTTCCGTATATTAATTCAGCAAAATTATCACTATCGAAGTCACTGATTGCTACACCCCAAACAGAGCTAGTATCCACTGTCTTCGAATATTTGGCAGATCTAGTGCCTTCTCCATCATAAACAGTAACTGTAGGTTTAGAATCGCCAAAGTCTCCAGTTCCCACAGCAATATCATTTTCACCGTCATTATCAACGTCACCAATTGCGATTCCATAAGGTCGATATCTTTCAGAATCAATTGCAGACCCATCTGTGACGTAAGTTCCACCGCTTCTCTTGTACACAATTACTTCTCCAGAGACTCCATTATTGTTTCTGCTATCACCTCCAGTTCCAACGACAAGGTAATCATCACTTCCACCTAAGTCTCCGCTAGCTATTCCACCAACAATTTCACCTAAATCATTGGAATTCCACTCTGAACCATATGAAGAACCACCGTAACCATAAACTCTCACATTTCCATGCAATTCAGAGGTTCCAGCTGTAGGATCAATAACTTCTAGGTAACCGGTAGCAATTCCAATTTCAGGATATGTACTTCCATCTAATTCAGCGATAACAATTCCTAGCGCAGCATCAATATTTGGACTTTGGTAAGCTTCCGTAAATGAAGTTCCTGTACCTTCAAAAACGTAAAGATATCCCTCACCACCTTCTCCTTCAACTTGAGGTTCTCCTGGATTTCCAGTACTGATAGCGATATCATTATCCCCATCATTATTCAAATCGCCAACTGCAATTCCCATTATGTTTTTCTCTAAAACAGGACTAACCCAGTCGGTTTCATAGGTAACTCCGTCGTAAGCATATACTCTACCAGATGAACTTCCAACAAGCATTTCTAAAACACCATCATCGTCGATATCTCCAGCGGTGATTCCATATGCGCCTCCGCCTTCAATAGAATATATTGAGTTTTCGTTTGATTCTGAATTTGTAGACCAAACCTCGTCATGTTCAGTTTGTGATGTTATTTCCCAAGCCATAACTACTCCGGAATCACTGCCATGTATTAGCCAAGGATCGTCAGCGTTATTAGTTGATACAGTAATTCCAGCTCCAGTATTCATTGGATAGCCAGTATTCCATTCTTGGTAGGTTGTTAAACTAGAACCACTTAATCCCATTATTCTAATTTTACCATTTCCGTCGGCTACGATTAATTCTTCATTAGAATTGCCAAATAAATTTTCATTTGCTAATCCGTATCCGCTTTTTACGCTACTGTCTTCTACAAAATTATCTTTTTCACCGTCGATAAAAATAGTCATTTTGTTTTGTTGAGGTACAATTAATTCATCAATATCATCGCCGTCCAAATCTGCGGCAATAAGGCTGTAACATAGACTGTCAGCCCCGTCATTATTATCCATGTCTTTTTTCCATTGCATTTCTTGAGTTTCACCGTCAAAAATTGCTACCCATCCTTCCTTAGTTCCAACAGCTACTTCCATAGCTTCATCTTCGTCAAATTGACCGAAAGTAACTCCCCAAGCATCAGCGACACCTTTCTCAACTTTAGCACTAATATCCATATACCATTCAGCTTCGTCTGGAGTAATGTCTCTTCCAACATATATCTCAGGAGTATTAGCATCAACGACCCATAAAAATCCTCTATCATCACCCATTGCAATCTCAGCTTGCTCATCTCCATCTAAATCTCCCATTGCGAGCCCATATGGCCATCCAGCAGTCCACTGGCCATGAGACCAAGAGACTCCAGAAGTCCAGTTTGCTTCAGCAGTTAAATTTAAACCATCAATAATTTTTACTTTACCTATATCTGAAACCCAGTTATATCCTACTGCAATTTCTAAGGCAGGATCGTTGTCAATATTGGCAATTTCCATTCCCTTAACTGAACCTCCCATATCTACAGATTGGAGCTGGTCAAACCAACCATTATTTTCAGAATCCCAATCTAATATATGAATAAATCCTTGTGAATTGCCAAATACCAGCTCATCTTCACCATCGGCGTCAATATCAGCACTTTTTATTGAGTTTAATGAGCCAAGTCCCGTACCAAGTCCAGCTCTCCATTTTTCGCTGATGTAACCTATATCAGTTTCTCTACGTTCTTCTTTTGCAGCCTCAACATTAATCACAGGAATCATACTGGTTAGCAAAAAGAGCATTGCCAAGGCTAAAACTTTAACTGACTTCATACACTCTCATTTCTGTAACTAACTATATCAAACTTTTTCCCTAGTTCTAGCCTTATCCTAGTTCATTCATTTGACAATTGGTTTAGCATGGCAGTTTTAATTTCAGCAGTATCCATTCCGGCAGTGTCAATTCCCAGCCTTTCAGCTGAAGCTCGAATCTTTTCTTTTTCATCGATTTCAAGATTTTCAGAGACAATACCTGTGCCATATCCTCTAAATTCTCGATATGCTTTTCCTAACAATCGAGCCCCTTCCATTACTTTTTTCGGACCAAGCAATATCCAAAACAGGAAAACAATAACAAATAATTCAATTAGTCCAGGACTATTCATGAGCTTGACAGTGCCTTTTCTAAATATTCTTTCATTTCAGATTGGTTTTCCGCTTCAATACCAAAATATTCTAAGAATGCAGGAGTTACACTTAGTTCAAAAGAGCGACCTTTGCGTTCTCTTTGAATCATTCCTAATTCAAGCAATTCGCTAACATGCTCGTATACTTTATCTCCTAATTTATACTTCAATTCTTTTTGCATCATTGGCTGTTCATGAGCGATTAATGCTAATGTTCTTAGTAGATAAGAGGGTATTTCCTGTGGAGCCAACCTTCGTCCATATTCAATAGCTTTAGATTTTAACTGAAGTGCATATTTTGTTCCTAATTTTATCACTTCCAAAGCCCCTTCTCTAGATTTATAAATTTCAACTAAAGCATCTAATGCTCCAAGAGCTTTATTTCGGGACAAACCAGTAGCTTCTGCAGTTTCAGTAGGATCCAAAGGCCTTCCTGCAGAGAATAATGCAGCTTCAACAGCAATTAATTCCTTCATCCTGCATTCTCCAAATTTTTAACATAAATATTATGGCTTTCTAAATCTTTTTGGATTATATCTATTCTTCCTTCCCTTGCCAAGAATAAAGATCCAACAAAAGTGCGAACTACACTAGCTTTTTCAGGCCTATCTAGTAAATCTCCAATTGGTATAGGCTTACCATTAAATTCATTAATTTTTTGCCATACTTTTTCTTTGTATTGTGTGGGGTCATCTAAGTGTAATTTACCGCTTAATTTATCTGCAACTTCAGAAAGGACGGATTCACGGGCTTTCTTCAATTGCTTTCTTCTTTCTAAACGGGCCTTTCTTTCAGTTTCTACATTACGAGCATCTTCTAGTGCCCCAACTAATTCCATAAGTGTTACACGTCTTTCTCCTCTAAATAATACACTTTCTTCAATAGGAGGTTCCATGCTATCTTCAAGCTGTTCAGCGTAGGTAGGTTCCCATCCAAAATCGAAATCAACCCACTCTGGCTGAGGTTCTGGAATTGGTTCGGTTGCATCAATTGCACCACTTGCTCTCATTTTGAGCACATCCCAAGCCCAGCCAAGAACTGAACCAGCTAATGGTAAATCTAAATCATCATCTTTTAGAGCATATTTTTGATATTCCATTATCAAATGTTTCATATCAAGTGACCAAGGATCTAATCCGTGTTCTTTAACCAGCATGAAAAGTAACGTAACGCTTCTTGTAAATGGATCTTCAATTGTTGATACTTCAGCAGCAGAACTGGCTCCACTTGCAATTTCAATATATTGGTCTACGCGATCTATATCGATTCCAACCATTGCCTTGTGAAATAACAAATGATTTACAACTTGACTCATGCGTTAGCCTCCGTTTCAGTAGGTAATGAAGATATGAAAGTATTAACATCTTGAATCTGGTGTAATCTAGAAACGCCGTCATCTCCCATGAAGACCCCGATGACATTTTCAGCTTCACGGAGTGCAGCATGATGCAAACTAACAACTAAAAATTGTGCAAAACTAGATTGTAATGCGATTGCTCTACCTATGTGTTCGGTATTTACTCCATCTAAATTTTGGTCAGGTTCGTCAAGTAAGTAGAATGGACTTGGATCATAACCTTGTATTGCAAAAATAAAAGCCATAGAGACTAGTGATTTTTCACCACCAGAGAGAGCTTCTACAGGATATAATTTCTTCTTTGGCATCCGGGCTTTGATGGTAACTCCGCCTTCGAATGGTGAATCCTCATTTTCCAGTACCAACCAAGCTTCTCCACCTCCTGTAATTTCCTTAAAAGAAGTCTTGAAACTTTCCCCAATGTGGTTGTAGACTCCCATAAATTTATTTTCTTTCTTATCAGAAATCTTAGTTTCTAGAGATTCTAATCTTCTTACTTCTTCTTTTAATTGCTTTCGATGTTTCTTTATTTCACCAAAGCGTTCAGCCTCTAGTCTATAATGGTCTAAGGAAAGCATGTTTACACTTCCTAAGCGACTTCGCTTTCTTTCTAATATTTCTTTATTATTTTCTAATTTTTCTCTACTTAAAACAGTTTGAGGAGTTTTGATATCATCAGAAATCTTGTTTTTTGCTTCTAACAGCCTAGGTTCTCGTGTTGCAATTTCTACTTTCAAATCATTCATGGCATGCTTTCTACTTCTCTTTAGTTCTTGATTTGTAGCGAATTCACTCTTTAGTTCAGTTAGAATGTCATGTAGATTATCTCTAGAATCTCTCAATCCTTTTAATTGTTTGAATTTAGTTTCTTCTTCTTTTCTCAATTTCTTCAATTCTTTATCTAACTTCGCAGAATTTTGAGTTTCTTGTTTGAGAGTTATTTGTAATTCTTTTTGTTCTTTTTGATTTAGATCTAAATCGCCCTTTAATCTTCCAACATCAGATTGAATTGCTTCAGTCTTTGCAGACAAAGCCGCAAATTGGCTTTGTTTACCAGATAATTCTTCTCGGAATTCATCCAAATCACTTTGTAATTTAGCAATATTCTTAGATGATTTCCCACCAGCAATTGTTTGGAGGTCCTTTGTTGCATTAGATATTTCACTAGTAATGTTTTGAATTTCTTGTTCTAAGGCTTCAACAGATTCTTTTCTTTCAATAATTTCACCTTGTAAAGCTTCAACCATTCCCTCACGAGATTTGAGCGCATCTTCAGCTTCTTGAACTCTTTTCTTGACTTCTTCAGCTCTTCCATCGTAGTCAGTAACACGAGTTTGGAATGCAGCCTTTTCACTTTCTAGTTCCTGTCTGGCTGTAGCTAATTTTCCAGCACTATCTATCAATTCTCCAAGGGCTGATGATTTTTGTAACTTCTCAGCATCTAAATTTCCAATTTCAGCACTTAAACTATCAATCTCAGTTCTATCTGCAGTTCCAAAGCCAACGCCAGTTCGTGGTGCCGAGCCACCAACAAGAGCTCCTCCACTTTCTAACACCTCACCCTGTAAAGTAACCATTCTTCCTTTACCTAGATGCTTTCTAGCATTTGATAATGAGTCAACAATCACAGTATCTCCGAATACATTTCCAAATGCATCCTTGTACCTGGAATCAAATTTGACTAAATCTTGAGCAAAACCAATTGCACTAGTTTTCTTTGAAATTAGTAAAGCAGCAGCACTCGGTTTGTATGAATGTATTTTATTCAGAGGCAAGAATCGCACTCTTCCTATATTGTTCCGTTTCAAGAACTCAATTGCATCAGCGGCAGCACGATCATTTTCTGTAACTATCGATTGAAGTCTCGCACCTGCAGCCACTTCTAGTGCAGTTGCATACTTCTCATCTACCCTTCCTAATTCAGCAACAGTTCCTATTATTCCAGATAATTTACCTTCATCACGGCATTGTAAAATTGCTTTGACGCCTTTAGCATACCCTCCAAATTCTTCTCTTGCCCTTTGTGCAGCTTCTTTTGAAGCTAATTTCATCGATAAATTACGCAGTTGTGATTCTAATCCAGATAATTCGTTTTGATATGTTTCAATTGATTTTAGAACATCTTTATGTTTTTTCTTAATCTTTTCTAAATTTTGATTTGCAGATTTATTTCCAATTTCCATATCTTTTAATTGGAAATCAGCTTCTTTTGCATCGGTTGTAATTGAATCCAACCATTGTTTTGAACGGATAACTTGTTCTTTTGCATTAGTCAACTGATTTTCTAACTGCTCCTTTTCACCTTCAATTCTATGCCTCTGCATTTCGAGTCCACCAGCTTTCTTACGAAGCTCTTCAAGTTGGTCTCGTTGTTTTTTGACAACTTCTGAATTGTTTGCGGCAGCTCCCTCCAATTCTGTTAAACGCGTGACCTTAGCTGAAACTTTACTCTCTAATGTCTTAATTATTTTATTCAGAGAATCTAGCTCCTTTGTGAGTGTTTTAAGTTCTTTAGATGCTACTTTATGCTCACCAGTTATTGTTTTTCTTTCAATTTCTAAATCTCTTAATTCATTTTGAGCACTTTCAGCATTTCTTCCAGCCAAAGCGTGTGCAACTCTAGCTTTATCCAACTCTTCTTGTAATTCACGAGCCTCATTTCCTCCTGAAATTCCAATTTCATTTTCAATTTCTTTGAATTTAAGTTGGTTTTTCTCGATATCTTCTCTTCTTTTGTACTGTTTTTTATCAATTTTTTCTAATTCTTTAGTATATTTATCAACGATTTCTCTTCTAGATCCTATTTCGGCCTCTAAGTCAAATATAGTCCTAAATTTAAGGGAAACTTCATTTTCATTTATTTCTTTAATGATAATTTCCAGTTTTTCGGCATCTTCCTTTTCCCGTTCAAGTTGTTTTAACGTCCTTTTAGATTCTTTTGCTCTTTCATTTAGTAGAACTAAATCAGCTTCTACAGATTTTCTAGCACTACGGGTTCTCTTCAGTCGATTGTCATAGGCTGTAATTCCTGCAACATCTTCCATTTTCCTTCTCCTTTCAATTCCAGACATTAGGGAAGTTTGAATGACATCTCCTTGTTGGATTATGTTATATCCAGTTGCATACAAACCAGCTCTTGAAAATAAAGCTTCAAATTCTCTTGCAGAAGACTTTTTTTTATCAATCTGATAATATGTTGTTGTATCTTTACCTTTTAATTTTATTCCTTTAGTGAAAGTAACTAAATCTTTTTCTATAGCTAAAAATCGATCGCTATTATCAAAAGACATTGATACTTTACATGATTTAGGGCCGCTTTTTTTCTTACTCCCTTCCTGAAAACCATGTATTAATTGTTTTAATTTTCTAGCTCTCAAAAGTTTTGTGGAGCGTGATCCTAATATGAAAAGTATCGCATCAGTTATGTTAGATTTGCCTGAACCATTAGGTCCTGTGATACATGTGAACCCCGGTCCGAGAGGGACGGTAACGTGGCCTTTGAAAGATTTAAAATTCTCGAACTTAAGTTCGAGAAGCCTCACTCAGAAGGCCTCCAATTGAGATTGTTGAGGTTCGAGTCGCATTGCTTCTCGACCTCCACCAACAGTAGGTTGGTGTTGATTCTTGTAAGATTTCCAAAAGTTTGAAATTAAATTAGTTCGATCTCCCCTATCGCCTGCAACTAATCCAGAAAGGTAAGAATTTCGATCGTCTTTATTCCACTTCGTTGCAGATAATCCAGACCTAACTAACATTCCATCCATAATTAGCCTTCCAATAAGTCCGTTTCCAGATTCAAACGGACGTACTTGTTGAAATCTGTGATGGAATAATACGGCCCTTTCAAAGGGATGTAAAGGAGAAGGRTCGTGCCACCATTGYAGTAATCCTTCAAGTTCGTCTTCAACTAAAATTGCAGGAGGGGGCATGAATGCAGATCCTGGTAAGTTAGCTGAATTCTCTCTAAGAATTCCACCTTTCCCAGTGCCTTCAAATAAATCTTGATGTAATTTTAAAATACTTCTTTTTCCTAATCTAGAAATTCTTTCACTAATTTCACTATGCAATCTTCGTAAAGATAAAACTTCTAAAACTTTTGATAAAGGAAGGCCAGATGGAGCTCTGTCTTGATCAAATATAGCTTCAATATTTTCAAATGTTAGGGGATTTGAAGATAAAGCCATATTTCCGTAAATGGTAGAAACTCTATTTTTTGCATGTTCTTTGACTTTTTCATCTGTAGTTTGGAGCCTATGAATTGCTCTGTTAAGGAATTTCATCCTTTCCAAACCAAGTAATGCTTCTTTGTCTAGATATGGTGTTCTGTATGTTTCAGATGACATGTGAGCCATTCTTTCAATGGCTGCAAGTTCCAACTCATTGGTATGCGTCTGTTTTAATCGTTCTAGCTCATACTCATCAGGCTCTTCCGAACCTAGGTAACGTTGTACCTTTTCTACGCGACCATCATACTTGAAAGATTTAACGAGGTAGAAGTAATGCTGCCCTCGTGTGGTCTTCCTTGTTAAGTACACCATGAGTTCATTCTCATTGGTTCCACCTTTTAAAGTTTTTCTACGGAGGTGTTAAGCTTAGAATGGAGATATTGAACCACTTTTTTTATGCACAGCATTTAAGGTGGAACACAAAATAAATATAATAATGAATTTACTATTTTATAGACGATTACATTCCATAATTATGGTAACTGTATTATTCATCTGTACTGGCAATGCAGCTAGGTCGCAAATGGCTGAAGGTTTGTTAAAAAGTATGAATTCTAGCTTAAACGTTCTAAGTGCAGGTACTAAGCCCGAAGGCTTGAATCCAAAAGCAACAATTGCAATGGAGAAAATAGGTATAGATATTTCTAATCAGCAATCAAAAAATATTGCGGATCTTAATTGGAAAGAAGCTGACTACGCGATAACTCTTTGCGGTTCAGCTAACGAAACTTGCGTCTCAATGCATTGGCCTGAAACTTGTAAAAAATTGCACTGGCCAATTAAAGATCCAATAACCCAAGACAACTTTGAATTTGCAAGAGACGATATCAGGGCTAGACTTACAGACTTTTTAGAAAAAGAAAATATGTTGTAAATATTGATTATTTGATATAAATACAATATTGTTTAAACTTATATTTAGTCNTCTTTTCTCTATGGCAATAAGGTGACCTATGGAAAGAATTGAAGGAATGAAATGGCTAGGGACTGCGTTTATTTTAAGCGGAATATTAATGACAAATTTGAATATTTATCCTCTAAATATTTTTCTACACGGAGCTGGAGTTGTATTTTGGTCAATTGCAGGTTATATTACTCAAGATAAGCCAGTGTTAGCTAATTTTGGACTTCAGATTCCGCTCTTTGCGATAGGTTTTTCAAAAGTTTTCTTTGGTCTTTAGGCCTTACAGATCTCTAGGAAGAATCAATTCTTCTAAATTCCAATTTCCAGGCTCCTTCCATGATTCTGAATTATCTTTTATTGTAAGTAATGCAGTTGCAGCAGTAGGCATTCGATGCCATTCTCCACACAAATGTTCAAGAAAATCGGCACAGCCAGGATTATGACCAAGTATCATAATTGTTTCATAGTTTAATTCATCTGGAATATTTTTCATAATCTTCTTTGGTTTACTGTGGTAAAACTTATGCGAATATTCAACTTCAATATCCTTAAAGTATTTGTTCATTTTTGCCCAAGTTTCTTTAGTTCGGGTTGAATCGCTAGAGAATAATTTATCAGGAATCCATTTTAATCTTATTAATTCTTTAGCAATTTTTACAGATGCTTTTCTTCCTCTTTTTTTCAAAGGCCTTTCATGATCTGACAAATCAGGATATTTCCATGAGCTCTTGGCGTGTCTCATTAAAATTAGTTTAGTAATCACAAATTATAATAGAAGCGAAGGAACATAATAGTATCTGAACATAATATATAGTCTATATATAATATATATACTATATGTGAAATCTATATATTCATCTTCATTAAATGAATAATGATATAAATGGAAAAAAGAAATAAAATTCATGTGCGTCAGCTTGCCGCAGTTGTGGCAGTATTTATGGTGACATTTTCAGGATGTCTTGGTGGAGAAGATGATTCCGACACACCTCAATTGATTCAAACAGGATCTAGTACCGTTCTACCTTTAGCAGTCGCATGGGCAGAAGAATATGATGGCGCTGAAATCACAGTATCTGGAGGAGGTTCAAGTCATGGACTTAATGCACTTTTATCAGGTGAGGCTGATTTAGGAGATGCTAGTAGAGTACTCAAAGGAAAAGATTACTCTAAGTTTGATTCATGTGACGTAGAAGCAGTTAACGAAGATGGTTCAGCTAGTGAAAGCTGTAACGGAGTTATGCCTAAAAAATGGGTTGTAGCTTTTGACGTTTTAGCAGTCATTACGCACCCTGACAACGATTGGGCTACGGACTTAAACTATACGCAATTATATGCAATATTCACAGACGACAATCCAGCAGTTAACTGGAATGATGTACCAGGACTTGAAGATGCACCTGGTGAAAAAATAGAAATTTATGCACCTGATGAAGCTAGTGGGACTTTTGATTATTTTTTCGAGGAAATAATTCCAAACTGGGGTAAAGATGATCAACAGGCAGGAACGCGACTTGAGTCGGGAGACGGAGTTTACAATCCAAGTGCAGATGATAACGTCGTACTAGAAGCCATTAAGAATAGCAAGTATGCAATTGGATACTTTGGTTTTGCATATTACGTTGAAAATCAAGAATCTATATCTTCAGTTAATGTCTGGAATGATTATGAATCTACGGAGGAAAAATATGTGACACCTTCTTTTGAAACAGTTGCAGAATATCCAATGGCTCGCCCTATTTTTGTTTATACAGACGACCTTAGTTCTAAGAAAAGTTCCGTTGCAAAATACTTGCAATATGTTTTTTCTGATGAGGGTCAAAAAATAGTTCCAGAGGTAGGTTATGTCCCAGTTAGAGATGTAGATCCAGATTTAGCTTCTAAACAAATTAGCGATGCAGCCAATTACAGTTCATAATGAAAAAGCAAAAAGAAAATAGCAGAATAGCCTTCAGGGAGGGGGTCCGTCTAAATGAATTTAGATCTGTTGAAAATAAAGGCACAATTAGGGAGGAGAAATTAAAGGGGAACGATTCCTGACCGATGTCAGTCGAAGAATCACTATCTCCGAAATCTCGCCCTTATGAATCGGCTATAGTTTCATCGCTTTTTCTTTGTGCAACAATAGCACTAGTTGTAAGTATTACGATACTTTACACTTTGCTAAATGGGACAATAGACTTTTTTACGTCACCAAGCCCAAACGAGGACGGTGAGCCTGCAGAAACTAGTCTTTCCGAATTTTTATTTGGCTCAGAATGGATACCAAATGGTCGTTTTCCAAAATTTGGAACTTTACCCTTACTTGCAGGAACGGCTCTAATTGCTGGAGGTTCCTTACTAATTGCAATACCTTTTGGCGTATCAGGAGCACTATTTCTATCTGAATTTTCTTCTAAGAAATTTAGAACATTTGTTAAACCAACAATTGAAATATTAGCAGGTATTCCATCTATAGTTTATGGATATTTTGCGTTAATAACAATTAGTCCGTTTATTCAAGATACGTTTGATGCAACATATTTCAATGCCGCAAGTGCAATATTGGTAGTTTCAGTGATGGTTTTACCTATTATTCTGACTATATCAGATGATGCAATAAGTTCAGTTTCTAACGATTTGAGAGAAGCAAGTCTAGCATTAGGTGCTACTAAGTGGGAAACTAGTACCAAGGTAGTACTGCCGGCAGCCTCATCAGGAATCTTAGCTTCAGTTCTTCTTGCAATGGGTCGTGCAATAGGTGAAACTATGGCTGTAACAATGGCTGCAGGTCAAGTTGCAAACTTGGGCCTTGACCCTTTTGAGCAAACACAAACTATGACTTCATATATTGCAATGGTAGCTACGGGAGATATTCCTCCAGGTGTAGCCGTAGATGCAGGCTATGCAGTTGGTTTTTACTTATTTGTTCTTACTTATTTAATTAATCTAGCAGCTTGGTCTGTAGTTAGTAGATCACTAAAAAATCAGCCTATTTGGGGTAAAAAAACAATTTCTAGATTTTACTCATTTACATTCGGAAAGATAAGTAAGTTATTTACAAATTCTAAACTAACCTTAGACTATAGATATAAAGTTGAAAAATTTGGTAAGGGATTATTGTTTTTGAGTTTATTCTACAGTTTGAGTATGCTTGTTATTCTTTTGAATACTGTAATTTCAAGAGGAATTGAACACGTTGATTACGATTTTATTACTTCAATTCCAAGTCGTTTTGAGTACAAAGCAGGGATTTATCCTGCCTTAATTGGTTCAGTATATTTGATGTTATTAACTATGCTATTTGTTATGCCTGCAGGTGTTGGAGGTGCCATTTATCTTGTAGAATTTGCAAAAGACACATGGCATACTAGGCTTCTTAGACGAGTTATTCAAAATTTAGCAGGAGTTCCTTCGATTATATTTGGATTAGTTGGTCTTTATGTGTTTTCTAGGACCTTGGGTTTTGGCTCGAGTCTTCTGACTGGAAGTTTAACTTTGGCCATTATGACTTTACCAATGGTGGTAGTTACAACAGAGGAGGCATTACAAGCAGTGCCCAAAGGCTTTCGTGAGGCTTCTCTCGCAGTAGGGGCGACTAAATGGCAAACAGTTAGATACCACGTAGTACCAAATTCGATTGCAGGAATAACTACGGGCGGTATTTTATCTTTGGCAAGGGCTATTGGAGAAACTGCACCTATTCTTTTTGTTGCAGGCATATTTTCCAAGACTACACCAGATGGAGTTCTGGATGGTTTTTTAGCCCTTCCAATGATGATTTTTTATTGGACAAAACAGCCTAGTGCTGAATTTAAGGAATTGGCAGCAGCTACAATAATAGTTCTTTTGTCTTTATTGTTAATTCTTAATTTGATTGCAGTTAGCATTAGGATAAGTGCTGAAAAAAGGAGAGTATGGTAATGAAAAAAATAGGAATAAATATTGATAAGGTATCGGTTAGTTATGGCACAAATAAAGCAGTTAGGCAAGTTTCAATGGAGATCCCAATAAACAAGGTTACAGCTTTTATTGGACCAAGTGGATGTGGAAAAACAACTTTGTTAAGAACTTTAAACAGAATGAATGATGAGATAGAGGGTTGTAAAGTTGAAGGTCGTTTAATGATGGCAGATACTAATCTGCTATCAGACGAAGTTGATCCAGTTGCTCTTCGCAAAAAAGTAGGTATGGTATTTCAAAAACCGAATCCCTTCCCAACTTCTATATTTGAGAATGTCGCTTTTGGACCAAGAATTCACGGAGTTGAAACTGATAAACTAGATGAATTAGTTGAAAACTGTCTGAAAGATGCAGCACTTTGGGAGGAAGTACACGATAGATTAGACGACTCGGCAATGTCTCTATCGGGAGGTCAGCAGCAGAGGTTATGCATTGCTAGGGCATTATCAGTTGAACCAGAGATTATTTTGATGGATGAGCCTACCTCGGCTCTAGATCCTATTGCAACAACGAAAATAGAGCAATTAATTAGTGAGCTCAAGAGCAAGTATACTGTAATAATTGTTACACACAATATGCAGCAAGCTGCTCGTATTAGCGATTATACTGGATTTATGTATATCGGCGAATTAGTAGAATTTGGTGAAACAGCTCAAATTTTCGAAAAACCCAACGAAGAATTAACTGAGAATTATTTAACCGGGAGATTTGGATGAGTAAAGACATATATCATGAAGAAATAGATAAACTAAAAAATAAAGTAGAAGAAATGGGGAACTTAGCAGCCACGATGCTTCAAGATTCAGTTGAATCATTGAAGTTTCTTGATAAAGATAATGCAAATGAAATTATAAGCTATAAAAGAAAATTATCTAATTTTGATTCAGGGATTGAAGAAGAAAGTTTACGATTAATCGCTTTGCATCAGCCTGTCGCTTCAGACATGCGAACACTAGGGGCAATTTTGAAAATAATTACTTATTTGAACAGAATAGGAAGATATGGAAAAGATATTGCAGTCATTACTATTGAAATTGGAGATAGTCCACATTCATCGGAACTAGTAGACATACCATTAATGGCCACAAAAGTCAATAAAATGCTTAAAGATGCATTACACACCTTGAAAACAGGCGATATTTCTATAATAGAGAATATGAGTGAACGCGATACCGAAATAGATGTGATGAGATGGACTATTTTCCGAGAATGTTTAGAATTTATGATTGAAGGAAAAGAAAATATTGAAAAGGGAGCTTACTATANTGATGGTGGTCAGATATTTAGAGAGATGTGNCCGATCATGTTTGCAAAATATGTNGAGAAGGTACATTATATGTATACGGGNAGAGNCGTGTAGAATATAAGTGNAACGCTAAAAAGGATATGGAAAGTCGGAAATTACAAAAAACAGGAGGTTCAACACTCATTGTATCTTTACCAAAGAAATGGATTAAGAGTACAAATTTAGAGGCCGGCTCTGAAGTTAGGTTACTAGAACAAGTGGATGGAACTTTACTTCTTAATCCTTCTTTAGATCTATNCCCAAAATATAAAAGACGAAAAAATTTTAGAAACGAGGCAGGACTCAGGCAATCATCTTTTTAGGAGTTTAATTGGAATTTATCTAACAGGAAGTTCGGAAATCAAAATAATTGGAAAGCCTCGTTTGACGGTCACTCAAAGAAAAGAAATTCGTAAATTTTCATCTTACGTGGTCGGATTTGAGATAATTGAAGAAGAAGGAAATGTGGTATTGCTTAGCGATGTATCTAGTCCAGGGGCATTATCATTCAGACGCGCAGTTAAGAGACAATTTAAGATTGTAAGAGCAATGTACTTAGATTCAATAAAGGTAATCAAAGGTTCAGAAGATATTTCCTCTGACATAATAGATCGCGATAAGGAGGTAGATAAACTTCAATGGTTTGTTGAACGCCAATTCAATATGATGCTTGAAAATTCTCTTTTAGCCCAAAAATTATCTATATTGCCTTCAGAGGCGGTTTTTTACTCTCATGTTTCCCGGTACTTAGAGAGGATTGCAGATCATTCATGTAGGTTAGCCGAAATTGGATACGAGGCTGGTCAGTCATCAACTAGTCACGTCGTTAAGTATGCAGAAGAAGCTTTAGGTATTCTTGATACTGCAGTCAGTAGTTTTTTGAACAAGAAATCAAAGAAAGCAACTAAAACTATAGATGAAGGTAAATTAGTACTAGTCAAAGCTAGAAAATATTTTGAAGATAAGTATAAATCAGATGTGGAAAATCCAAGAGAATTTTCTATTGCTATGGATGTAATAATTCGTACATTAGCATATTCAACAGACATATGTGAGACTGCCATCAATCTTTCATATAAAAACACCAAATAATATATAGAATATATATAATATATAGTAAAATATTAACTATATAGTGATATAGTATTATCATGTTTGGACTAGATGTAATGATATTCCTTGCAATTTTGATTTCAGCCTATATGGCCTGGAATATCGGAGCAAATGATGTTGCAAATGCAATGGGAACCAGTGTCGGTAGTGGCGCTTTAACCTTTAGAAATGCTATAATTGCAGCAGCGGTTTTTGAATTTTTAGGGGCTTTCTTTGCAGGAGATGCAGTAACTGATACAGTAAGAAAAGGAATCTTAAATTTTGAAGAAGCTGATTTAGAAACATATTCTACAGAATTGAAATATGGATTTATTGCAGCTATGTTTGCTGCAGCTTTATGGCTAACTGTCGCAACAAAATATGGTTTACCTGTATCAACAACACACAGTATTGTTGGTGGAATCCTAGGAATTGGAATTTACGTCGCTCCAGATAATGTAGATTGGGAAGTTGTAACTAAAATTGTAATGAGCTGGGTAGCTTCACCACTACTTGGAGGAATATTAGCTTACACTACATTTGTTATAGTTAAGAAAGTAATTATGGATGCAGAGAATCCTATTGAACGATCTAGAATAATGGCACCTATTCTTGCATTACCAACGTTCTTTGTCCTTGGTTTAGCTTTACAATATAAGGCAATGAAGGGATTAATTAGTCGCTTAGATTCCGAAGGATTTTTGAATAAGTCAGAATGGTTACCTTCAAAAGAAGGAACAACTTTCAACATCTTTGAAGAAGGCGCATGGCTTCCTCTTAATTCGTTGTTATTAGCACTTTTTATCGGAATTCTTGCTAGTTCGGTATTATACTGGATATTAAGAGATTATGAATTTGAAGAAGAGGGATACCAAGGGGTTGAAAAAATATTTATTTGGTTACAAATTATCACAGCTTGTTATGTAGCATTTGCACATGGAGCAAATGATAGGAGTAATGCAATCGGCCCGATGGCTGCAGTATGGCAGATACATGAGCAGGACGTTCTTCAATCTGAAGCACCCATACCAACTTGGTTGATTCTTTTAGGAAGTGCTGGCATTACAGTTGGAGTAATGACATGGGGTGCTAGAGTAATGGTCACGGTAGGTAAGAAAATTACACACATAACACCAACACGAGGTTTTGCAGCTGAATTTGGAGCTGCTACAACCGTTCTAATATTCTCTATGCCTTTCCTAGCAGTTCCAATTTCAACAACACATACGCTAATCGGCTCTGTCGTAGGTGTAGGTCTGGCTGGAGGTACGGCTTCAGTTGATTTCAAAGTATTCGGAAAGATAGCTGCAAGCTGGGTTGCTAGTATACCTGCAGCGGCTTTCGGATCAATTGCGCTTTACATCATTTTTGGATTAAATGAAACAAGATTTATCATATCAGTTACAATAATTTTATCGACAATAGTTTGGTTATTATACAATGCAATTAGTGCTGAGCTAAAGTCTGATATAAGGTCAGAGGCTGAAGGTTAAGGATGAAACTCTTTGAAAGTAGGATAGGACCAAGTGTCTTCAAGTCATATTATTTGCATGCAGAGAAAGTTTTTGAAACTGTAGAAAATATGAATGCCTGTGTAAAAGCAGCTTGCGAAGGTGAAGAGATAGAGGAACATATCACAGCAACATCAAAATCTGAATTAGAAGCAGATAAAGTCAAAAGTGAAATTAGAGATGTACTAAGAGGAAGTGTACGATTAGCGGTAGATAAACCTGTCTTTTTAGATCTGGTTTCTAGACAAGATAGAATTGCAGATTATGCCGAAAATGTTACTGAGATTTTATCGTTTAGAGAATTATACGATAATAAGGAAGCTAAATCATTAGTTCTTGATTTAGCAGATTCAGTTACAGCTACAGTAGATGAATACCGTACAACTGTAGGACGTTTTGAGTATTTACTTGAATCAGGTTTTGCTAACAAAGAAAAAGAGATAATGCATGCGCATATCGGCAAAGTTAATGATTTAGAACATCAAGCAGACTTAGTTGAAGCTAAAGCAGCATCTTTTGTTTTTTCTAACGGAGATGACCAACCTTTAGCTGCATCTCACATGTATCGTTTAATTCAGCGTTTGGATGATGTTGCAAATGCTGCAGAAACTGCAGCAAATAGTCTATTACCTATTATTTCAAAGTAGGCAAATATTATTTGGACACTTCTTAATAGTTAAATGTGAATTTAGACGTTCCATTATACACGCAGTCTAGCGATTTTAGTTGTGGTTCAGCTTGCGTAGCGATGATTCTAAAGTATTATAATTTTGTAAGTAATTTAGATCGTGATTTGGAAATAGAATTGTGGAGAGAAACTAACGCAGTAGAGATGAAAGGAGCTGGAAGGTATGGCGTCTGTGCACCATTATCTGTTAGAGGCCTCTATCCTCATATCATTACAGATAATCCAGGTCTCGGTTTAATCGAAAGAGCTAAAACTTACATCAAAAGTAATGGTGGAAGTGAGCATTACCTAGAATTTTTCCATGATATGCAGAAAAGAGTGTGCGCACTAAACGGTACAACACAGGAAATACGGAAACCTGAGTTGAAGGATATCAGAGATGCGCTTAATGCAGATCGAGTGATGATGGCTCTTGTTTCTACAATTATTTTTGAGGAAGAGGATGAAGACATTCCACATTGGATTGTTATAACCGGAGAAGATAACGGAATTCTTACAGTTAATAATCCGATTGATGAAGATCAATCAAAAGCACACAGGCCAATATATTTTGAAGATTTATACACAAATGCGGCTAAATATCAAGAAATTACGTTAATTTCAGTTGGAACAAAAGCAGTCAGTAAAGAACTAGTTCCTGAACCTCCACTTTCTGATAAATATCTAGAGTACGTTCGTTGAAAGATAGTAATAGACCAAGTAAATTCCAACAATTATCATTATGACTCCACCAGCCATTTCAATTTGGCGGGTAGAAGCTTTCAGTTTGTCAACAATAGTAGTTTCGGAGGCTGCAACCATCATAGTAAATGCTACCATTAGTGAACCTGCAGTTAAGGAGAAAATTAAGAAAACTAATAATCCCGTAATAATTCCTTTACTAATACTTGCAGTTAGCAATCCTATTACAACTGGTGCAACACAACCAGCAGCTGCAGATCCATAAGCTACACCATACCAAAACAATCCAGTCTTCGTTCCAGCTTCTTCACTTGCAAAACTAAAGGTTTCCATTGCTGGATTATTTAATTTTTTACCGGCAGATTGAATCCCGCCCTCAACGGCACCTGCAACAGAAGCTGCAAATTGGGTATGAAAAATATAATCGTTAAGGAATTGGCGGAATGGTTGGACTATTTTTTCAAAATCATATTCCATTAACATTGAAAATCCTAAGGCAGCAATCATAATTCCAACAAATAATTCTAGATATCCCAGATATCCTCCAATTATGCTTACAAATGGAACTAATAATATTCCAATTAAGAGTAAAACTCCAGTTAATCCAGCAGCTGCAGCCAAACCATCAGGTAACGTTTCTCTTGCAGCAGTTTCATCAAATTTACCAGTACGTTGCTTCTTATTAGTTAAGTAAAAAGACATGTATCCTGGTAACATTGGGAAAGAACAAGGTGAAAAGAAAACCATAACACCAGCACCTACAGCAAACAGATAGATTGAGGATTGTTTCAAATTAACAACACCGCCTTGGCCAGTTAGAGCTTTATCAACCTCAGAAGTAAGCTCACTTTCAGAGATGGGGCCTATGTGAGAATAGGTTATCTCACCGTTTTTATCGATAATAAAGATCTTTGGAGTTCCAATTACATCATATGCAATTTCAATATCTCCTTCGCTGTCTCCGAGTGCATGCCTCCAGCCATAGCTTTCTGCATAATCTCTAAGCTCGTTTTCATCATCGTTTGCAAATACGCTTACAGAGAGTATAGCTACATCATCGCTATCCATTTTTTCAGAATAAGGTTCCAGTGCTTCTTTAACGAATTTCTCACAAGGTTCGCAAGTTGAAAACATAAAATCAAGAATGACTACCTGCTCTCCTTCGTAATCAGAGAGAGAGAAAGTTGTACCATCAGTATCTTTCAAAGTAAAATCGGGAGCACTGTTATCTCCACCAATCATGCCATAAAGAATAACAGCTAAAATTAGAATACTCACAGTTCCAATTGAGAATAAAACTTTATTTTCAGAAACTGTAGTTTTAGTTTTATCTACTAAAACATCCCAATTTGTTTCTTGTTTCTCTGTGGCCACTCGATTTCACCTTAGTATTTTCTTCGACTTAATCCAATTAATAAAGCTACAGTCGCGGTAAAAACACCAAAACCTGGAGTTTCTTCACTATCATTACCTCTTCCTGTACCTTCAAATTGCTTTGCATCACTGGCTGCGAATCCATTCTTTCCATCAACGAGTAAAATACGATACCATACAGGATCTCCGCTACTAAATTGAATAGAGGCAGTAGCCATATTATTCTCATCTAAAGCCATTGGCATTACTCCCCATGCTTCATCATCATATGAACCATTGTGGAAATTGTAAATGACGTAAGCAGATCCGATTCCATCTTCGTCTTCCAGCATTGCACTAACCTTAGCAGTATTGCCAATTAGATTTTCATCATAGGTTACAACCTTAGGAGGTTCATTTTGCTCATCATATGCAGTAGATTCTGGTGTTGCAGAATTAGCTGCTCTTGGGGTATCTGCACTATTTCCTGTCTTTCCAGCAGTAGTAGTTCTTGAAGTATCATCGTTATCATAAACTACAGCTACTACGGAAACTTTTGCAGGATTTATTGGAGTAGGTATTGGATGTTCTCCCTCTTGTGGATTTCCATCCCGATCTTCGTGACCACTAGGATACATGATAGTTTCGGGAATAGTCCACTCTATCTCAGAGGTCCAAGTCTCTCCAGGTAGTAATTCTACCTGTTCGTTATGAAGAGCAGTTTCTCGGAATACATTATGAGTCATAACCTCACACACCTTCTACGGAACTCCATGCCATTATGTCATCTTCTACTACGAAAAGATATACACTAGAATCTAGAACATCAGGATCTGTTGGTAGATTAAATCCGCCTTCTCCAAGATAGGTTAGATTAACAGTAAATATGAATTTATCTTCTTGGAATTCTTGCCAGACTCTTAGTTCAGTTGGTTTTACGTCTCTTTCACCACTTTCAAAGTAATGATCTTTGTACGTATCGTAAGTTCCATCTCCTCCACCTAATTCTTCGATGTACCCGCCATCAAATTGAGCGTCAGGAGTACCTTGAACTGCATAATGTCCATATCTATCTTTTGATTCTTGACTAACAAATTTCATCATCTGAACTTCCACCATTTGTCTGATGGAATGAGATAAAAGTCACAGGCTCGGAAGGATCTTCTCTAAATTCTTTCCATTAGCTTAGCTACGTCAGGTATCTATGCCCATGACAAGGTGAACATCCTAAGCTAGTAAACTGTTCCATAATTGGCCGATGTGTCCATCCATTTGGATAGTCATCAGGTTCAGGGTTACTAGTTTCACTAGATACAGGAATTGATGAAATAACAAATAGAAAACAAGTTAAAACGGCTAGTAAATTTTGTCTTTTGTACATACTATTGCCCTACCTTCAAAATGAAAGGGACATATTTTACACTTGTGTTTAGCCAGAAGCAGGTTTTCGAGCCCAGTAAACAAATCCAGATAATGCTGCCAAAACCAAGGCTCCGATGCCAATTAGCATCATAGGCAATTCTCTTTCTTCAGAAGGCGGAGTGCCGCCGTCGGCTCCAATAAATACTAGAACATCAGTTCTATCAGATGTTTTATTTCCGTCCGAGAAAATAACTTGGTAATAAATTTCACTATCTCCAGAATAAGGGATTACAGAAGTACCGGTCGCTCCAGAGTAAGCATAACAAACGCCATTTTCGTCACAAACTTCTTCACCTTCAATTTTCATTTCATCAGTAAACCATTCACCAGTGTAATTACTTGATTCATAATTGTAGACAACAAAAGATGCTCCAATACCCTCCTCAGCATCAAACTGGGCTTGAACTTCAGCGCCTTCATCTAAATATTTTTCAGTTTTTGTAGTTATTTCAGGGACGTCTCTCTCAGGATTATCATATTCCGTTGATTTCGGTGTAGCAGACTGAATAGACCTTGGAGTTGGATATGTATCATCTCCATTAGAATCTTGATCGTTACCAGAATCAGTATCATCTAAATCAAAAACAACTGCAATTGGAATAATTCTTCCTGGGTTTATAGGTATTTTAATATCACTTTCAACACCATCTCCATCAATCTGAGTTGTTGGGACTTTCCAAACTGCATTAAAAGTTGAGGACTCGTCTTGAGATAATGTAAATTCTTCACTTTCTATTCCGTATTCTCGGAATATCATTCTGTTAGTCCATATCTCCTCTAGATAGGATGAATAGGCAGGGACGCCGTCTTCTACCATGAATACAATTAGTTCGCCATTCAAGTCAGGACTTTCCCCTAGTATGTCATCTGGTTCAGTAGGTACTCCATCATCTCCTCCAGTCTGTCCGAAGTAGGTTACATCAACACTTAACTTGAACTGGCCAGCTTCACCCTCAGATTCAGAACCAATAAATTCGCTGTAAATATCTAAATCCACTATTTTGAAAGGTTCATCATTTCCTTCACCTTCTCTCTGTCCAGATTCGGACAATGCTGTTGTATAATCTTGATAATTAGATTCTCCACCGCCACCAACATAGCGATAGTTACCGTCAAACTGTGCATTTGGAGTACCTGTTTGGCCATAATGATCTCTCATTCTTGATCTTGAATCTTGTGTGTGGAACGGATCATCGCCAGCACCTCCATTTGTTTGGTGAAAGACTACAACGTTGAAAGGATTGGTTTCATCCATTTCACCATCATGAATCACTTCTTCCATAGCAGGGTCAGCGTAACTCATACAATAAACACAACTTAAACTTGTGAATAGTTCACCAAAGGGCCGGTGTGTCCAATCATTAGGGTATGTTCTTTCAGAATCCTTAGTTTGAAAATCGATAGATTCTTCAACAAAACCAGACGAGCAAGGCGAACAAAAAGAAAGTGCGATAGCCATCACTACAGCTAGTTTAATTGATTCTAACATATCCTTCGATTAACTTGGGAATATATTAGATTATTGTTTATCAATACATTATATTTATTTGGAGCCTTCTACACTAAGAATTTAGTGATTAAAAGGCACTACATGACTAAGAGATTTTACCGTGATGCTCTTCAATTATCTAAAGATAAAAAAAAGCAATTAATGGTAATCGGTGATCCTTGCGGAGGAACATATTTTCAGTTTATTTCAGACTTATTTCCTAATTGTGAACACGGCGATGTAACTCTTGATTTGTTTGGCTGTTCAAAATGTAATAGAATGGATATTAATGATATGGACGCTTGGTCACAGTTTGAATCAAACTCATTTGTAGTTATGGAAACAGGCACTTTATCATTTTCAAAAGATATTAGAAAAGTCTTGACTCAAATAAAAAGAATAAGTGGTGGAGATTTTCTTTCGGCAGGAGGAACACACGGCTTTCTTTGGGAGAATTATTTACATAAGACATATGATAAAAAATTGAATTATCTTACTCATCCTTTTGATTTTAGAGAAGATTCTTTTCACAAATCAAAGACTTTGGTTGGTAAAGAAGTTTTAGAATTAGAATTTATGAAATTATAATGGCGCGGGGAGGGGGATTTGAACCCCCGTGGGATAAATCCCATTGGATTAGCAATCCAACGCAATGGCCAGACTATGCGACCCCCGCTAGAATTTTCCGACTAACCGGGCATATAAGGTAATTACGTTGAAATAATTAATTATAGCGAGCGTCTAATTCCAGTTCAACAAGAATATGAACGAGATTCAGATTATTACCTCAAATAACGGAAAAATTAGAGAGTTTAAGGAGATATTTGGAGACTCAAAATATGTTCCTGTTCAAAATAACATAGATTATCCAGAGATTCAAGCTTCTAGTTTGGAAGATGTAGTAGATTTCGGCCTTAATTGGCTTCAAGAAAAAACTAAAGCTCCGTTTGTGATAGATGATTCAGGCGTTTTCATAGATAATTTTGATGGATTTCCAGGAATTTATACAAGATACATTTACGATACAATTGGCCTCAAAGGCGTTCTTAGACAAATGGAAGATATCGATAATAGGGCATGTACTTTCAGATGCGTATTAGGTTTGCTTACAGAATCAGGTGAAAAGCAAAAGTTCGTAGGCGAGTGTCATGGAACTCTGATTAATGAGTTGAGAGGTGACGGAGGATTTGGATATGATCCAATTTTTATTCCAGAAGGATTTGACAAAACATTTGCAGAGTTAGAATCTGAAGAGAAAAATAGCATTAGTCATCGAGGAAAAGCAATGAAAAAATTAATCGATTTCTTATTAAAGTAGTAAATTATGGAATATTGTAAACACTGTTCAAAGCCAATACTATCGGATTTAGAAAATCAAATATATTGTAGTAGCGAATGTTGGCGCGAATCTAAAGCTGCATTGAAAAATGAAGAAGATATCACGACAATAAAAACAGAATCAGCACTTTATGTTTGGTCTTCGATTATTTCTATGCTTATTGGCCTTTTTTTACTCTTAATGCTTACAGCAACTGTTGTTAAAAGCGAAGAAGTATTTCTTCCTGTATTTACAATTTCAGCAGGATTCTTAGTTTTAGTAGTGCTTCAAAATATACTTCCCAAGGAAGAAATTAAGCGACTATTGTCTTTTGAGAATAATATAGACTCATGGAAATTAATTGGTTGGGTTCTTTTACTTGATATTTTTGTTATATTGCCACTTCATGCAGCCTTTACTCTCATAGTATTTCCTGATGCGGAACAGCAGGAAGTGATTAACATGTTCAAAGAATCTTCTGGTTTTTCTCTCATAATTTTAGCATTAACCGTTTCTGTATTCACTCCATTTGCCGAGGAATTTTTGTTTAGAGGTTTCATTCTAACTATGCTATTGAAGCGTTACAGTCCAGTTGTATCAATAGTGATTTCTTCTTTTGTTTTTTCCATAGCTCATGAGCCTATTGCTATGGCCTTAGCTTTTGGTGGCGGATGTCTATATGGTTGGATTAGAGTGAAAACAGGAAGTATTTACCCAAGTATGATAGCTCATGCTATCTGGAATGGATTTATCACGTTAGTCGTTATTTTTGCATAATCTATTATAACAGCATGAAATTTGTATAATTGTGAAGCACGTCTTAGTATGTGTGGCATGGCCGTATGCGAACGGTCCTTTGCATTTGGGACATATGGCCGGATGTTATTTGCCACCAGACATATTTGCAAGATACCATCGTCTAAAAGGTAACAAAGTTTTGATGGTTAGTGGAAGCGATATGCATGGTACGCCAATTACAGTTACTGCAAAACAAGAAGGTAAGACTCCAGAACAAGTAGCAATGGAATATCATAAGCTTAACAGTGATTCAATTGAGCGAATGGGAATTTCATTTGACTTATTCAGCCATACTCATACAGAAGAGCATGCTGAAGTTGCCCTGTCGATTCTAAAGAAGTTAGACGATAATGGTTACATTGAGCCCAGAATTTCAGAGGAGCCTTATGATCCGATTGCAAATCAATTTTTACCAGATAGATATGTAGAAGGAACTTGTCCTCACTGTAATTACGAATCTGCGAGAGGTGATCAGTGTGATGATTGTGGTAAAACATTGGATTCTAAAGAATTGATTAATCCACGTTCCAAATTAAATCCAGATGCTAAGATTGAATTCAGAGAGACTGAACATTTATTTTTCAAACTATCTGAATTTAGAGATATTCTGTTAGAATGGCTATCAGAAGGCAAAGAACATTGGCGTCCTTCAGTTATTAACTTCACAAGAAATTGGCTCAAAGAAGGATTAATCGATAGAGCAGTTACAAGAGATTTAGATTGGGGTATTGAAATTCCAAGAGAAGGTTACGAGAATAAGAGAATGTATGTTTGGTTTGAAGCTGTAATGGGCTATTATTCAGCTTCAATTCACTGGGCAAAAAATCAAGGGAAGCCAGATGAGTGGAAGAAATGGTGGGAAAATGAAGATTCAGAGCATTACTACTTCATGGCCAAAGATAACATACCTTTCCATACAATTATTTGGCCAGCTATGCTTTCGGGTTGTGGATACAAGTTACCTTACGATGTTCCAGCTAATGAATATTTATTGCTAGATTCATCGCAATTTTCAAAATCAAGAAGACATGCCATTTGGATTCCTGATTATTTGGATAGATATGATCCTGAACTATTACGTTTTTACTTAGCATCTATTATGCCTGAACAAAAAGACGCTAATTTTACATGGGAAGATTATGTAACTCGGATTAATACAGAATTAATAGGAAATTATGGTAATTTATTGTATAGAGTAATGTCTTTTGCGACTAAAAATTTCCCAGAAGGGTTAACTTCTCAAAATCCAGTTAATTTGGAATTGAATGAAAAAACAAAAAAAGCTTTTGATAAAGTATCTGAAGCGCTAGAAGCTTGTAAATTTAAGAAAGCTTTACAGGCAATAATGGAACTATCTCAAGCAGGAAATATTGCTTTGAATGATGCAGCCCCATGGAAACAAGTCAAGGCAGATAGAGAAGCTTGTGAAACTACACTTGTTCAATTTTTAAATTTTTGNTAGNTAGTTTATCTGTATTAATGTCACCATTTTTACCTGAATNCTTCCCNAAAAAGNCTTGGGATTATNCTAGGNTAAAGNATTCTAAAATTGNAAGATTTAGGTTGGAATTCAGCACTTGATCATCAAGATAGTTTTGAATTAAAACANACCTCTTCCGTTGTTTACAAAATTAAATATGGAAGAAATATTGGAGAAAGAAATGCCACCAGAAGAAACAAATGAGCTAGCAAATGTCAAACCTGAAGTCACTTTTGATGACTTTAAGAAATTAGACATACGAATCGGAACAATAGAGAAGGTTGAAGAACATCCTAACGCAGATAAATTATGGCTTCTCGATGTTAATTTTGGAGGGCCGGTCAAAAGAATTGTAACTGGCCTTAGAGGAATTTACGAGAATGACGATTTATTAGGTAAAAAGATAGCAGTTTTGGTTAATTTAGCTCCTGCAAAATTCAGGGGAGAGCAATCAAATGGTATGTTACTTGCTGCAGAAGGGGAAGGGATAGTTAGCTTACTAGAACCAGATAAAGAGATAGAAGACGGTAGCGAAGTCCATNTAATTTTTTTAAATGAAAATAGGGATAGTCGGAGCAGGAATTTCAGGCTTAGCCATTTCATTAGCTGCAGAAAAAGCAGGACATGAAGTAGTTATTTTTGAATCTGAGAGTGATCTTGGTGGTAGAATGTCTTCTATACGTTTCGGCCCTTACATAATCGATGTTGGGTTTCATGTTTTACACACAGCCTATCCATCATTGCATCGATGGATTGACTTCAGCAAACTTGAATTTAAAGAAATGGAAAAATGCACTGAAAGTATTGATCCTGATACTGGGAGAAGAAAATTACTTGCAGATGCAATAAGTATGCCTCTCAAGCTTTTCCCAACATTGAGAGCAACAGGTTTACGGGATGGCCTTAGACTTTTGAGATGGAGGTTAGCCTCAAATAGAAAAGATATCGAATTACCTCTTGATTTTAAATCTAAAAAAATTATGGATGGGTTTACAGAGAGAGGTTTCTCAAATAATATTGTTCAGAAAATTCTTCGTCCATTATTTGCAGGAATTACTCTTGACCCAGATTTAGAAGAGCGTATGAGTTTTGCTTCATTTACCTGGGCTGCAATGAGTTTGGGATCAATGATTATGCTAAAGGGTGGCATTCAAGCAGTACCTAACCAATTGGCCAACAAGTTAATTAGTACGCAAGTGCGCTTTAATTCTAAAGTTGACGCCGTATCATCAACAACTATTACTTGTAATAAGAAAACTGAGAAATTCGATAAAGTAGTCTTAGCTACTCCGCAAAACGTTAGCTTTCATCTCCTAAATCGCAAGCCGTTGAAAAAGGTAAAGAAAACTGCAACAATTGTGTTTAATTCACTTAAAAATCCCTTATCTAGACATAGATTACTAATTAATGAGAAATATGGTTTAAATGGGAACAAAATTCTTCATGCTCATTTGCATCCCTTTCATCCTCAATTAGTAATCGCCACAGTTATTGGTGAAGACGCAGATTCGTTAAAGGATAATCAGGACGAAATCTTATCAGAGTTCGAGACCTGGTTTGGTAAGCAAGTCAGAGAATGGGAGTTTGTAGCAGTAACTAAAGTCGATAACGCATTACCTTTGATAGATACAGAACATATTGGGAGAATCAGAGAGCCAATCACTGAGAAGGGAATTTTACTTGCTGGTGATTATACTACACACCCTTCAGTCCAGTGGGATCCCCGGGTACCGAGCTCGAATTCGCCCTATAGTGAGTCGT
>MIZB01000291.1_pt1 | contig 41814 bp, 40 predicted proteins | sample 888171 | NCBI WGS metagenome assembly MIZB01 (sample SAMN05440186, study PRJNA335308) | marine metagenome | isolation source: marine water
AATACTCAAGCTTGCATGCCTGCAGGTCGACTCTAGAGGATCCCACCTTCAATACTAAAATCATCCCATAATCTTGATTCAACATCTGTAATATCTGCAATCAAAACATTATCAACTTTAGAATATTCAGCCCAATTATTAAAAAAAGAAATACAATATGGGCACCAATCAGCAGAAAATATAATGATTAACTTGCCTTTATGAGCTATTAATTTATCCGAATCAAAATCATCTTGATCAATTCTTTGAATTGATTTCACTTCTTTTTCCAGATCATTAAAGTTTCTCTGTCTACTCTCTTACTTATTGAATCTCTAGGCATTTCTTCGGAAATAAGTTCCCAGTGTAAACCAAAGAGTTTGTACAGTTCGTTTTTTGTAACTCCCCATGGCGGCCCACCCTCATCCAATTCTTTATCTAATGGTAAAAAAAGTCCTAATAGTTTACCTTCTGGTTTCAATAATTGCCAAATTGCCCTATCATATTCAAAGCGACGCAATGGGCTAATTGCACAAAAGCAAGTATACTCCATAACATAATCAAAAGAATAATTTAAATTTTCTGGAAGGTTGAATATATCCTCTTTAATCAAATTTATTCTAACATTAGCCTCCTCTGCATTCTCTTTTGTTGCTGAAATCGCATTGTCTGTAAAATCTATGGCAGTTACATCAAAACCTTGTTTAGCAAAAGTAACTGCGTCATAGCCTCTACCACAGCCAATTACGCAAATACTACCTTTAGGAATCTCTGAGGACAATCTTTGGAAAACTGGCGTTGGACCACCTAAATCCCAACCGTCCATTTCAGATTCATAGCAAGCCTCCCAGAATTCAGGAGTATTGACAGGGTCTTCCATAAATTCTTAAAGAGAGGTGTTGTTAAAAAACGAGGGTAGACTTTTTGTGACGGCCTTTAATCATGCAACATGACTACAGTCGTAATGCGAACAAGTGCTGGCGATATAGAAATCGAACTCTTCGATGATAAAGCTCCTAAAACTGTCGAAAATTTTCTTAAATTGGTTGATAAAAGATTCTACAATGGATTACATTTTCACAGAGTAATTAAGGATTTTATGCTGCAAGGAGGTTGTCCAAACTCTAAAGACCCTAATAATCCAAAAGCTGGAACTGGAGGCCCGGGATACCAAATTAATTGTGAATTTCATCCTGAATTGAAACATGATAAACCAGGTTTACTTTCAATGGCAAACGCTGGTCGAAATACTGGTGGATCTCAATTTTTCCTAACTACTGTGGCCACTCCCTGGCTTGATGGCGCTCATGCAATATTTGGAGAAGTTACTAAAGGAATGCAAACTGTTCAGAAAATTGAGAACTGTAAAACTGGCCACATGGACAGGCCAAGTAAACCTCAAAAAATAATCTCAGTTACAAAAATTGAATAGACCTTTATTGAAATGTCAGAAGATTTAGAGGAACCTGAGTTCGAAACTCTTCATGAATACAAAGGATTTGAAGTTAGAAAATATGTTGATACAATACAAGCTCAAGTATCTTCACCAGATTCTAAAGTAGTAAATTCAAGCATCCATTTTAGACAAATTGCAAACTACATATTTGGTAATAACGATAAATCTCAAAATATATCAATGACTGCTCCAGTTCATACTTGGAGACAAGAGGATGAGACACTAATGGCTTTTACAATGCCCTCCAAATTTAATCTCAAAGAGCTACCGAAACCTAATGAAAAGAGAGTGAAATTACTAAATGTTAAAGGGGGAGTTGTGGCTGTATTAAAATTTTCCTGGTTTTCAGGAAACGCCCGAACTAAAAAGCTCACTCAAAAGCTTCAAAATTTAATCAAAGCTGAAGGTTTAAAGCAAAGAGGCAATCCAAAATTAGCAGTCTATGATAATCCAATGACGACCCTCCCTTTTGCAAGGAGGAATGAAATTCATTTACCCATACAATGGAAGCTTAATCGTCCGTAGAAGACCCTTCTTCCATATAAGGTATATCAATATCTAATTGAGCTATGTACAGCCCTGAAGTTATACAGGAAAGATAAGTATAACCATCATGATATTCTGCAGCCCACAAAAAAGGTATCCAGCCAAAATCGTAAAAATTAGAATCTAAAGGTTCACCATATGCATTGTTTTGTGGTAAAATATATGCGACTGTTGAGGATAAATGAGAATTATTTCTATCATCTGAATTACCTGTTGCAATTATTGTTTCAACATCAACAATCCATAACCCTGCATGATAATGAGATATATACAAACGGCCATCCCAACCGCCACCATAACTCTGATCTGGTTTTTCATCATCCGTAATAAAGTGGCCTGAGTCTAAATTATGTGGGCTGAAAAGTAGCCACTCATCTCCGTCAGAATGAGCTTCGCAAGATGCTCCAAAACAGTGTAACCCTGATGTAGGAATCTCCCAATCACCTACTAACTTAGGTAGGAAACGTAGATTACCGTTTACTACTTCATAATCAGTATTATCAATAACATAAATCATTCCCGTACCAACATCTGTTGATAACACCTCGACTGCTGCAGTAACCAAGTGGCGTTCACCTTCTAACTCTGGACGAATATGAGATATATCTACCATTTCAGGATAAGGCTCAGTATAGTGAATGTAAGATGAACGTCCACCGTTTTCATTTCCTGTAGACCCGCTATCTGGTTGACCGTCTCCATCAAAATCTGCAAAATCCATCCAATATCCTACTTCTGGGGCTCTCCACAGGCAAGTGACTGGGGAACCGACTGTGCTTTTACACCCTAATCCATAAAATAAATAATTTTCAGGACTATTGACTGGATGAGGCACATCAGTTACATCGCCAATTCTCACCCCTGCTTCCCAATAAGCTCCATAAACATAAGTTCTTTCATAACGAGGATCTTGAGGATCATTTCCTGGCCAAGTTTGAACTGTCATGTCATGAATGTAAATCCAACCACCTCTAGTTGTCTCCCAAGCTACTTCATATTCTCCAACTTTGATAACTGTGTGACCATATCCTGAACCTGGAACTCCTTCTAATGTTCTAGCGGCCGAACCTTGTAAATTTAAGTGTGCAATTGTAACTCCGCCACAAGCTTCACCGACTGCAATATCGCAACCTTCATAGTCTGGATTCGCAACGAAAATATACCACTCATTATCAATCATGTGTGTGTATAGATTATGAGGACCACTAGGATGATCTGAATCATACCAACTATCCACCCAAACTGGATTAGCTTTATCCGTAACATCAACTAAAACTACACTAACCTGTGTAGGATCTCCCCAATCTCCTACTTGCGGATCTGCATATCCTGGATCTACTAACTGATTTTGAAGAATTANCATATTCTCTACCGCTAAATTCAAGATATTTAATATCTAAAAGCTGTGTGTTTGGATCAGTATATTTCCCTGTAACTGTCGTATTGTAAGGATCGGTAACATCTGTAATATGAAATTCAGACCAACCTGCTTGGTAAGCGTAAGTTCGTCCATCTGGTGAATCTGCAACTGTAACTTCTGCATTCCCTCCATTTGTTAGAGGATTATACGATATCTGCTCAATGTTACCACTACTCATGTTATGCATTGAAGCATCCATGTGATCATGTCCATCTTCTTGAATCAAAGGATCTTTTAAAATTAAAGTATTATCATTTGAAGATATTTCTTCATCTGAACTTGAAAAATATGCTCCAGCACTAATCAAACTTATAGCAATTAAAGCCACTAAAGCCATTTCTTTCGTTTGCATTAATCTTTCCAGTATAACCTTTTATTTATAGGCTATTTAGAATGTATCAATATGAAAGTCAGGGAAACAATGCTGAGCACCGCATTTGCAATTCTCATTTGCTTTCTAGTTTGTTTTCCAACTACCTCGGCACATACTGGTGGCGTTTTTACGATAATTGTCTCAGAAAATGGAGTCGTACCGGGTAATGTGCAAATGCTTGTCAACGATACTGCAAGATGGATAAATGTTGACGATAGAGACAATGTAACACATCGCATATTAGTTGATGCGAACTCCGATGGAATCTATGATGGGTCTGAAGACTGGGATTCTGGTGATCTAACACACCAATGCGAACACATTAATGGTACAAAAGTCGATGAAAATTGTAATGCTTATTTTGATATACCATTTAATGAAACTTATCTAAACATGAGCTACTTTAATGTCACGGGAACATATGCTTTTTTAGATTTAGTGTATAACAAGACTTCCGAAAGTACAGAAATAGTATATGGTAATGTAACAGTAAATCCTGATTCGCATTTAACTGCTGGATTTCAGGATACAACTTCAAACGGAGGGGAAAGTGAAGATAAAGATGATAATGAAAAACCAAACTTTCTTTTGATTATTGCCGTAGCCTCAGCCTTAGGGGCAATGGTTTTAGGAGGAATGATTCTCTTTGGCAATAAAGAAGATTAACAAGGATTTAATCAAAACTCTATTTCTTGGCCTAATTACAGTATTGGTTTTGACAAGTGTTTACTATCTAAACTTACCTGGTGACGATGAAAATGAAACCGATAATTCTTATTTGAAGAGTGAAATATGTTATTATGCACTAAATGGAATAGTCGCAGACCACCATTATCATTTACAATTAAACATAACTATTATCGAGGAACGAATTGAAATTCCTATGAATATCGGATTTGAAAAAGATTCTGATGGAAATACTATTTTTTTACACCCTATTCACACATATGATAATAGTGGAAGAATTCATGTGGAAACTACAAAAAATACTACCGCTGAATTAGGATTCTTTTTTGATATATGGGGAAAGGATTTCTCAAAAAATAAGATACTAAATTATACTTCAAATGATAAGCATAGCATCGATATTTACATGAATGGAAATAAAATAAGTACATATGAAAAAACTATTCTTGAACCTTATTCATTTATCGAAATAGTATACAAGAAAAATGACTAAAGTTTATTTTAGAGGGTGAAAATAAACAATTATGGCATCAGTTATCAACGGGTTGAAACCTGAGATTATATGGAAACATTTTGAGGCTCTCACTAAAATTCCTAGACCTTCAAAGCACGAAGAGAAAATTCTAAAATATCTTAAAAACTTCGCAAATGAAAGAAATTTTGAAATGCGTGAAGATAAAACAGGAAACATAGTTGTATTGAGACCTGGAGGTGGTGGTGGAGAAAATGCCTCTACTATTATTATTCAAAGTCACGTCGATATGGTTTGTGAAAAGAACCGAGATTCTAAACATGACTTCATGAATGACCCTCTAAACTTGTACATAGATAATGGATGGCTTAAAGCTGAAGGAACCACTCTAGGTGCTGATAACGGAATAGGTGTAGCTGCCGCTATGGCTTTGTTGGATTTACCAAAAGAGACACCCCTACCTCCCTTAGAATGTTTATTTACCGTTGATGAAGAAACTGGTTTGACTGGAGCATTTGCACTGAATGGAAAAATATTAAAAGGAAGAACCATGCTGAATCTTGACACTGAAGATTGGGGTGAAATTTGTATTGGCTGTGCAGGTGGTGGAGATTCCAGTATTATTTTACCAACTGAGCACAAAGAAGCCCCTGCAGATTATTTGTCATTTCAACTTTCCGTAGAGGGGCTGAAAGGAGGACACTCTGGAGTAGATATACATGAGGAAAGGGGTAATGCAATAGTTTTCATATCATCCATAATTGATAGTATATTAAAAACTACTAAAAGCTCTCTTATTTCTATAGAGGGTGGCGATAAACATAACGCGATACCAAGAGAGGCATTTGCAAATATATACATTCATCCTGAACATGTTTCAGATGCGCAAAATTCGGTATCCAATAGAGCTAAAGCCCTGAATAAGGAGTTTGGTTCAATTGAAAAGAACATCAATGTACAATTTACAGGTTCCAAAGAACTTCCTGCAAAGTGTCTTTCAAATAAAAGTCAACAACTTTTAATCGGATTGTTACGAACGTTACCACATGGCGTTTTAAAATATTCACATGACGTAGAAGGCTTGGTAGAGACATCCAATAATTTAGCTTCAGTCAAGATGCTTAATAAAAAAATAAATATTGTTTGTTCAACAAGATCATCAATTTCAGAAGCTTTGGAATCTCAAAGAGAGAGAATAAGAATAATGGCTGAGGCTTTTGGTGCCACGGCTGAACAAGAAGAAGCATATCCTGGATGGGCTCCAAACGTAAATTCACCGGTACTAGAAACTACAACAAAGATATACACCGAATTACTCGGTAAAGATCCACACATATGCGCTATACATGCTGGACTTGAATGTGGAGTAATAGGTGAGAAAGTTGAGGATATGGATATGGTATCTTTTGGACCAACAATAAAAGGCCCCCATTCTCCAGATGAAAGAGTAGAAATTTCATCAGTTGATAAATTTTGGGATTTATTGCTTAAAATATTAGATGAACTTTCAAAGAAGTGAAGCTTGATTGAAGACATTAGAACAAATTTGAAAACTAAATTATCTGGAATTGATTCCTGGAATCGAATGGCTGTGAAACCTATCAAAAATGATATTATCAATAATGAGAAGTTAATAGATTACAGTAAATTATTATCTAAGGACAACTTAGTAAAAATGAAAAAAGCTTCAGTGCTAGTGTGCTTCTTTGAAAGGAATGGTAATTATTATTTTCCATTGATTAGACGGCCAATACATGAAAAAAATCACCCTGGTCAAATTGCACTACCCGGTGGATCAAGAGAAGATGGCGAAACTTTAGAAAAAACTGCATTGCGAGAAGCTTTTGAAGAAGTTGGAATTCTTCCCAAAAATGTTGATGTAATTGGTCAAATGACGCCCTTACCTGTTCCTGTTTCAAAATATATTATCTATCCATTTATAGGAATAACTAAGGATGAACCCAAATGGAATCTTAATGATAGAGAAGTTGATGAACTCATTGTATTAAGATTTGACGAACTTCTCAGAGCTGATAACGGGTACTATGAAGATTGGACGATTAAAGAAAATAATCTTAGAGTCCCCATATTCAAAATTGAAAATATGGAAATATGGGGAGCTACAGCTGCAATTCTAAGTGAATTAATTGACCTAAGTAAAAAATCTAAGTAAAAAAAGAATTGAGAGGCTCAACTATTGTAGAAGAAAAAAGGTCCCCTAGGAAAGCTGTAATTACAAACGATAAAGCCAGCGGAATAATATAAGGCACTTTGAATGTAATCCAAGGAAAATCTATACCTTTATCTTCTAATTTTTTCCACTCTTTATCTGAATCTAATTTGTGCTTTACAAAGGCCACCATTACCACTCTTTCTCCAATTACTTGTTGCATAGGCCAAACGAAGCTTGTCCTTGCTTTATTTAACTCCATTTTTGTTCCGAAAAAAATTTGGAAAAATGGACTTTCAACATTACCTTTGATTATATTGAAAACTGCCAAACCTAAAGGAATAAACAGATAAAGTAAAAGAGAATTCATAAAAATTACAAAAGGATATGGAAAACCCCGAGTATCAAAAGCTGTCAAAGATTGGTCCGTAAATGAAAACGAAAAAGGTGTAATCAAGCTAATTGCCATAATTGCCTTAACATCTGCACCTCCAATAGTAGGGCCAAAATAAAACCAGATATACATTAAAGTCATTAAAATGGGAATCGCGATAAAATCAATTAATTGGTAATTATTAATTGAAACGTCATCAGATTCAAAACTGAAAAGGAAATAAATAGAACAAAATATTGCTAGATATTGACTAACTTTCCAAAGCATTGCTTGATTTTTGTCTAGAACATATTCATCCACAAATGAATTAAAAAATAAAGTCAAAGTTGCAAAGATTAAAGCCCAAATGTAGAGACCATAATCTTCCCAAATATTGGAAACTTCATAAATTAACAAGACAGAACCGAGAACTCCTCCATAAATCCATACTAAATTAGAAACTCTGCGTGTTTTTAAATCAGACCAAGAACCATATGAAAGCATGACAACTCCTATCAAAAAACGTAGAATGTCAATATTAGTCATACTTGCGTAGTCTAGTAGACCGCATATTAATATATCTTTTAATTCATAAAATATTTATGAATACATTTTATATAGTAAACCAAGTTAATCAAGTGTGGATTTAAGAGAGCAATTATTGCCTAACGAAAAGTTGCTAAGTGAATATAACAATTTATTGGTAGAAAATAAGAAAGGCAATGTATATCTTACTAATCTAAGATTGTTTTTATCAACTAAAAAAAATATATGGAATTTCAATACAAATGATATAAAATATATGGGTAGAATGAATAATCCCCGTTTTTCTTGGATGTGGCAAATTCTTATCTCTTTAACGCTTTTATACAGTATATTGTCGGGTAAAACTTTACTATTTTTAGTCTGTATAATTTTGTCAGCGGCTAGACAATATCTCAAAATAGATTGTTTAGAAATTGGTTTAGAAAATAAAAAATGGATAGTTTCTGATGATAATGAACAACTTGATGAACTAATGCTTCAAATTCAAACAAATCAAGTAACTGGTTTAGAAAAAAGTGAAGGAAAACCGATAGTGGACGCTGAAGAAGAACTTAATACAAGAATAGAAATTAATATAGTAGGAGAAAACGAATCTGGACCTTTGAGATCTGCATGGATATCACTATCATTTGCATTTATTTTCTATTATCTTAATTCTTTCTCCGATTCGGGTAATATATGGCTTTTCGTTCTTTTAATTTCCGCCTTGTGCTCATATATTATATACAAAGATCGAAGAAATACTAATATCTTGAGAGATGTTGAACCTGAAAATGGCCTGATAAGAAAAGGCTGGTACTTTCTCCTGAATAAACTTAAAGTAAAGATAATTAAAGCAAATTATAGTTTAAAAGTTTATAATAAAAAAATAGAAGTTAGAAATTTAGGATACATTTTGAGCTCAGTTATTTTGCTTCTAACTTTTACCATCACCCACATCAATTCTAACCTTATCCCAATGTTGTTCGGAATTTCTCTAGCAATTTCGGTATACATGACTGGACGTTGCCTTGCTGGAATACCGAGACCCCGGAATCGAATGGTTGCAAGGAGCTTTGTATGCACTCTTGTAGCTATATGTGTCATACTGCCCTGCCTTAATGCCGCTCCACTATTTATGCCTGCAAATGCTTTATTATCCTCTAATTTTTTAGATGTCGAAAGCGGAAATGGTTGGAAAAAATCGTATTCCCAAGTTGACGAGTACGGGCTTGGTTTGGCTTCAACAAGTATTTATCTCTACGCGGATGACGCAAAAGATAGTGAAGGAAATGACGATGGTTACCCTGCAATATTATTTGTAATTGTTCTAAAAGTACCCTTTGAAATCGATGAAGCTGTACCATTAGATATTCTAAACGACCAATTTCAGAAAATGGCGATTGAACAAGATATTGAATTAGATGCGAAATTAGAGAGCGGGAGTCGCAAAACGTCGCAAGGCTATGATACTGAATATGTTATCTATAATGGAACTACAAAAACTGAGAAAATAGGTACTGATGATATTAATTATAAGGTTACAAAAGGATCTGAATCAAAATATATTGGAGAAGTATGGAAAGCACCGGAATACAACTTGCTTGTAGTTTCAATGGGAATTGGTATTATCTCCTCTGAAACTATTAATGAAGACACTGGTTTTGAACCTATAGATGATTTAGTGGATGACCTCATTCCAAACCCAACAGATACTACTGATGAGAAAAATTGGAATGAAATGCTTAATCTAATTCCTGAGATCTACTGCTATCAAGAAGATTGGAAAGACTAATTTTTATCTATTACTAATCCTTCTTTAAGAGGAAATGAGACAAATTCTCCTTCCCACTTAACCTCTGACTCCTCGTCAAGTAAACCTGCCGAAACTAATTTATTCATCATCATTTCAGCATCATCTTTTGGCACTTTCAAATATTGTTTTTCTGCTTCACTCATTTTAACCAAACTCAATTCCTTGTGCTAAAGGTAAGTCGTCTGACCAATTAAGCGTATTGGTCTGCCTACGCATGTAGATTTTCCATGAGTCTGAACCTGCTTCTCTTCCTCCGCCAGTATCTTTCTCTCCACCAAAAGCTCCCCCTATCTCAGCCCCACTTGTTCCAATATTTACATTAGCAATTCCACAATCGCTTCCAGAATGACTCAAAAATTTCTCAACTGATTGCATATCCTTAGTAAATATTGAGGAAGACAAACCCTGATCCACCGAATTGTGAGCTTCTATAGCTTCTTCTAAATCTTCAAATTCAAATAAATAAAGTATTGGTGCAAATGTCTCCTCTCTAACAATTTGCATACCCATATTTGCTTTTACTAAAGTAGGCTCAACATAGAAACCATCTGCCTGAATTACATTGCCACCATAGACAATTTCTCCATTTTCTTTCTTAATTATCTCTAAAGCATCACTATAATCTTGGACGGCTGTTTTATCTACCAATGGGCCAACAATTGTATCTGAATTTAATGGATTCCCTATTTTTATCTGAGAATAAGAAGCAACTAACTTTTCAATTATCGAAGAGGATATTGACTTATGCAAAAATAACCTACGTGTCGAAGTACATCTTTGACCAGAGGTACCTACTGCGCCAAATAATACAGCCCTAAGAACTAATTCTGGATCAGAATCAGGCATTACAATTATTGCATTATTCCCTCCCAATTCCAAAAGTGATCGTCCTAAACGTTTAGCAACTACTTCCCCAATTTTACGCCCCATATTACATGAGCCTGTTGCTGAAACAAGAGGTATCCTACGATCATGTACGAGTAATTCCCCAACATCTCTGCTAGAACCAACAAGTAGCGACATCACGCCATCCCAACCTAGCGGAGTCATAACTTCATTAACAATTTTTTGGATTGCAATCGCTGTAAGTGGTGTTTTAGAAGATGGTTTCCAGACCATTACATCTCCACAAACTGCGGCAATCATGGCATTCCATGCCCAAACTGCACCTGGGAAATTGAAAGCCGTAACAATACCTACAGTTCCTAGAGGGTGCCATTGCTCATACATTCTATGATTAGGCCTTTCAGAGTGCATAGTCTTTCCGTAAAGTTGACGGCTTAATCCAACTGCATAATCTGCGATATCTATCATTTCTTGAACTTCTCCTTCTCCTTCGGCCTGAATTTTTCCCATTTCCCAAGAAATCAATTTACCAAGCGCAGTCTTATGCTTACGAAAAGCATTCGCTAAATTTCTAACAACTTCACCTCTCTTTGGGGCCGGTTCCATTCTCCATTTTTTAAATATTTGAGAAGACCTTTGCATTATAGTTTCATAATCTCCTGAATTACACTGTTTAACCTTTGCAATTAGTGTTCCGTCTACTGGAGTTATGCAATCCAAATCAGCCCCAGAGCCTAACCAACTTTCTGAGTAACCTCCTAAATTTAGATTTTCAATTCCTAACTCTTCTAAGAAATCCAACTTTGTCATGTAAGTCCATGAAGGGCTACAATAAAGAACTTAGTTGTGCAAGTTATTTTTAATTGCCCACCTCATACAACATTATGACTGGTGTAGATTCTGAACTTAATGGATATGACCAAGCCCAAAGAGAAATGATGGAGGAAAACTGCATTATCGTAGATCGCGATGATCAGGTCATCGGGCAAGATTCAAAAGTTAAATGCCACCTTAACGAAGGAAAATTGCACCGTGCATTCAGCGTTTTACTATTCAATTCAGATAATGAATTACTAATACAGCAAAGGGCTGATGAGAAGATAACTTTCCCTTCCATTTGGGCAAATAGTTGCTGTAGTCACCCTCTTTATCAAGATGGTGAGGAAGAGGGCATTAAAGGCGCAAAAAGAGCTGCTATTAGGAAACTAACACAAGAACTTGGAATCAAAAATGGTGAAGTTGAGTCTGAGGATTTAACATTCATAACCAAAATGCATTACAAGGCTAGAGCTGATGAAAAGTGGATTGAACATGAAGTTGACTACATTTTTGCTATGAAAAGGAATATTCAAATTGATCCTAACGCAAATGAAATACAAGAAACCAGATATGTTAACTCAGAACAATTGAATGAATTATTCGAGAAGTCTGAGGACGGTGGTGTTAAAATAGGTCCTTGGTTTAGATTAATAAGAGATAATTTCCTCGATAAAATATGGATTAATATTGACTCCTTGGATAATATTAGAGATAAGAAAGTTCATCACATGGGAGAAGTAATATGAGCATAAAAATTAAATTAGCTGAAAAGGCAAAAGATGTAGAGAAAGCTCTACATGATTATTTAGTAATACGTGAACCTAGGAAACTATACGAAGCAATGGCTCACATACCTCTTGCTGGTGGGAAGAGACTCCGTCCAGTTATGGCTCAACTTACATGTGAAATGGTAGGAGGTAATGGAAAACTATCAATACCTTTTGCAACTTCACTCGAAATCATTCACAACTTTACTTTAGTTCATGACGATGTAATGGATGATGATGATCTAAGACACGGTGTTGCTGCTTGCCATACAGTTTTCGGATTACCAACTGCAATTCTAGCTGGAGATTCTCTTTTTGCGTATGCTTTTGAAATGATTGCAGAAAGTAATGTCAATGATGAAATAAAATCTGAGCTAGTCAGACATACGGCATATACTGTTAGAAGAATTGCTGAAGGGCAGCAGATGGACATTAATTTTGAAGAAGAAGAAACTGTAGACCCTGAACTATATCTTGAAATGATTAGATTGAAAACATCAATACTTTTCGGATCTGCTGCGTACGGAGGGGCTCTAATTGGTGGAAAGAAAGTTGAGGAGGCAAACGAACTTAGACAAATGGCGATATGGGTCGGTTTAGGATTTCAAATATGGGATGATTATTTGGATGCTACAGCTTCTGCTGAAGTACTTGGAAAGCCTTCAGGATCAGATATTCGTCAAGGAAAGCGTACTCTTTTAGTCATAGAAGCATTAAATCGAACAAACAATGAAGATAGAAAAGAATTAATTAAAATCTTAGATGATAGTAATAATACTGATAATGATGTGAAAAGAGCTGTTGACATAATGTCAAATTGTGGAGCTCTTGAAAATTGCCGTGAACAGGCATTAGGTTACCTTAATGGCGCTAAAAAAACAATTGCAAAGTATCCTGAAAATAATGCAAGAACTATGCTTGAAGAATTGCTAGAATACATGGTTACAAGAGGACATTAATCCTACCTAATCGCCTAAATACAGGTTACAAATGAGACTACAATGAGCGACTCAGAATCTTGGACATCTGGGCTAATAAATGAGCAGCTAAGAAAGAGATTTGAAAATCATGACACTGCCAAAGTTACAAACTTAGCAAGTCAAGCATGTATTGCTGCGAATATGCCACAAAAAACAAATATAGTATTCGAAGGGAAAGCTGGAGATAACTTTGGAGGACTGAACCAAGGAAGTAAAATTATATTGAATGGTGATGCTGGAAGATTTGTTGGTAATGGAATGAAAGATGGGGAGATTATCATTAATGGAAATTGTGACGATGGGGCTGCACACTCAATGTCTAATGGAAGAATCGTAATTCAAGGTTCTGTAGATGGGGATGCAGGATCATCAATGCAAGGGGGAAATTTACTAATCTCTGGAAACGTTAGGGGGGATTTAGCTACATGCATGAACCAAGGTAGTATCACGATTTGTGGAGATGTTCTGGGTGATGTTGGAAGAATGATGAATAATGGTAAAATATTCATCGCTGGAGACTTTGATCAAAATGAAAACATAGATGTGAAAAATATTTCTCCGAGTGATTGGAAGAAATTAAAAACGGATCTTAAAAATAACGGAATTGATTCAAGAGATTTAGACTTTAAGTATGTATCTTCTAAAAAATTAATTAGAAAAGAAAAAACACATGAACCTGAATACGTTAGTCTGGATAAAGATATAATCTTAGTACCTGCTAGTCTCACAAGAAGGCCAAGAACACCAGGTTTGGATGACATTAACCTATCTTTAACGCTTGGTCAAAAAAAAGAAGAACCTCTGAACCTTACCATACCATTACTATGGCAAGGCGATAATGCACCTTCATATTTCAATTGGAAAATTAATAAAAAAATAAATGATGATCTTAATGACTCCAACATAGCCATAATTGATTTGACTGCAACAGATATTAATCGTAGATTAGATATGAAAAGGCCAACTGATTTAGCAGTTATTGTAGATTTATTGAACCAAAGCTCTGCAAATAAAGTACCAATTCTAATTCGAATTTACGCTGGTGATGTCGATAATGATTTAGGCGTTATAGTAAAGTCTGGAGCTGACGGAGTTATATTGGTAAGTGACAAAGTGCCAATTGAGGCAGCTCTCGTCTCATCAAGAAATTACAAAGATCAAATTATAGTTCTGGCTGAAATAAACAAATTAGATTACCAAAACTCTGCAAAACTATTAGCATTGGGGGCTGCAGGAATATTTTTGCAAGACAAATGCAACGGAAATCAACTAAAGGAATTCGGAACTAAATTGTCCGAAACTATTGGTTCATTGGGCGTCGGAAAAGCTACAGATTTGAGTGTAGAACACCTTAGAACGACTAGCCAAAAAGTTGCTTCCATGACTGGAATTTCCATAGCAGGATATAACTCAGTTTTACCAATGTGGCGACATTAATGATATTTAAATGAAAGACAGTGCGATTTTCGCTAAGCAATTGTCAAAGAAATATGGTGAACTATCTGCTGTAAACAATGTAGATTTATCGGTACCAAATGGAATTTGTTTTGGACTATTAGGCCCAAATGGTGCAGGAAAAACAACAATGATCCAAATGCTTCAGGCCTCTTCACCTATCACAAAAGGTAGACTAAAAGTTTTAGGAACTGATGTAGGTAAAGAAAGCCGTAGTATAAGGAGACGTATCGGAGTAATACCACAGGAAGACAATTTAGATCCTGACTTTACAGTTGAATATAATTTAATTGTTTACGCAAGGTACTACGGAATAAGTACAGAGGATGCAAAAAATAAATCTTCAAAATTACTTGAAAAGGTCGGATTAACAGATAAGGCAAATGAGATGATCTCCAACCTTTCTGGAGGAATGAAAAGACGTTTAATTGTTGCTAGAGGGATGATTAACGATCCTGAATTACTGATTTTAGATGAACCGACAACTGGCTTAGATCCTCAAGCAAGACATAGTGTTTGGGATCAAATTAGAATTTTTAAAAATAATGGAAAGACGGTTTTACTAACTACACATTATATGGATGAAGCGGAAATCCTTTGCGATGAACTAGCAATTATGGATTCTGGTAAAATTTTAATCAGAGGAACTCCGAAAGAATTAATCTCTAACATCGTTGGATCTGACGCAATAGAATTTGTATCGCGTTCATTTGACAAAGGAAAGAAAATACTAGATTCAATTGAAGCTAAAAGTAAACTGAAGAAAGTAAGTATAAGTCGTGTTTCAGACAGAATTATAGTATATGGAGAGGATAACGAAGAAATAATTTCTGATTTTGAAAACAATCCAGAACTAACTGATGTGATTAAGCGAAGGGCAACTCTCGAAGATGTTTTTTTAAAACTGACTGGGAGACAATTGAGAGATTAAGTATGAGAGAAATAAAAGGCGTAGCTCCACTAATGGTTTATGCAGTATGGAAAAGACATGCCGACGTTTGGGTGAGAACATGGAAAACAAATCTCTTACCTCCGCTAGTCGAACCTATTTTGTATCTTTTAGGTTTTGGTTTTGGTGTTGGCGCATACATTAATGAAATGGGAGGAGTTAGCTATGTCGAATATATTGCACCTTCAATCTTGGCAATATCTATGATGTTTGGGGCTTTTTTTGAAGCCACTTATTCTGCATTTGTCAGAATGTATTACCAAAAGACTTGGCAAGCCATTGCTGCAACACCAGCCTCAGCAACTGACGTTTTAGTGGCTGAATTGGCATGGGCTACTACTAAGTCAATGTCAAATGCTACATTGATGACTATTGCTATATTGTCTGTAGGGCTGGTTGTCAACAAACCTCTTATCTCAATTTCTGGAGCAATCCTGATGCCAATTGTGGCAATTCCTGTAGGATTAATGTTTGCAGGAATGGGGCTAATTTTAACATCTTACACTCCTTCAATAGATTGGTTTAACATACCTTTCTTTCTGTTCATAAACCCAATGTTTATCTTAGCAGGAACTTTTTTTCCTATTGATGAATTTCCTCCAGTAGCACAGAATATTGCAATGTGCTTGCCATTAACTCACGCTGCCTTGATTACTAGATCTATAGCCTATGGTAACGGACTGGAAAATTTAGAAGTATCACTGTTGTACATTTTATTTATGGCTTTCACCATGACATACTTGGGAGTAAAATTATGTCGAAAACGAATTGTAACCTAGTTTCCAAAGTTAAACTTTCATTTCAGATGAGCGAATATACGACCACGTTGAAACTGCAGTTAAAATAGCTGAGATTATCATTTCTCTTTGATGATCTTCCCAACTAATTGCTATAATTACTAGAGAAGCTAAACCGATGATTCCAGCATAAAATTTAGCCTTGTCAGGATCATCTGTAAAAAAAGAATGATTTTTACCAGACATAAAAAACCATATAGTTACGTAAACCATTGCTGAAATTAAGACTGCTGTAGAAAGGGCACCTGAAGTGTCTGAAACTTTAGGTTCAGAACTCAAAAGAGGTATATTCATTCCTTGCTGAATAACTAAAACTAAGTATACTACGAGAGTCCCGTAACCAGCTCCTGCAACAAGATATAACCAACCTCTTAGCGATTCAGCTTTTTCGGCTTCACTAGGAATACTTTGAAATTGTAAATCTGAAGACTTTACTGAAGAAGAAAGGTCTGCTTCTCTTCGTATAACTTCTTCCTTAGTATCTTCTTCTATTTCTTGGCCGGGTAGTGTTTCATCAATATCTAAATCGTCCACTATTCTTCCTCTTTCAATGGCACTATATTGTGACCCTTAAAATCAAATTTTACAGAACGTCTAACTAAACCTTTCAATGTAAGTGAACTAACTCCAATATCTCTTCCCACATCATTTGCAAAAGTTCCTTCATCGCCAATTAAATCTACAATCTTAGATTCATAAGTAATAAATTCTTTATCTGACATTAGAACTACAGTAAGAAGCTCTTGTGTTTCATCAAAGGTTAAGGAAGTAGAAATTTGAAAAGCATTGTAGAATGTTCTATAACTTTTCTCAGGCCTTCCAGATTCTTTATTAACTTCCCATCTTGATTCAATTAGTTTAAATTTTTCATAATATACAATAATATCATTAGCTTCTTCACCGAACTTCTTGTTCAACTCACTAATCATTGTCCATCCATCAGCTAAAGTACTCAATACATTTCTTCGAATCTCGGAATCTACAGCTCTAAAAAGTGCTACAAGCTCGGCAGGATCGTTAATTAATTTTACGCGCTTCATTTCTACGTTCCTACCAGTACAACAACCCTATAAAATATAACTAGACACTATTCTAAATGTCAATTTCTCCTTCTAAACCACAATCGGGACACTTAAGTTCCTGAGAGCCAGAAATTTTTGGAATCTCAATTTGTGACGAACATTGTGGGCATTCAACAGTCATCATCTCAGGAATTTCTCTACTTACCACACGTTTTCGCATAACTTTTCTTTTTGTTGGTTTTGTTTTTTCGTCCACAGATGATGTAGAAGTAAACGAAGAACTTTCTGATGATGAACTTGGTGCTTTATAATCACCTTGTGCTGAATAAGCATCAAAATTGTCTCTACTAAAGTAAAAAACTAAGCCACCTGCACCAAGAAGCAAAATTGCAATACCAAGTAAACCCCCTGTAGTAGTTATTTTCGAGCTTAATCCAGTATCTTTTTTAGATGAAGAAGATGAACCAGACGAGGTCTCTTCAATTATGGGAATCTGACAGTAGTTAGTTGCAGTCAAACCATCGTTATCTGTAACCTTAATCACAACGATGTATCCATCATCATCGTCAGGTGTTGAATTATAGGAATGTGTTGCAAAACTGAAACCTGTAAAATCGACCGAATCTGGTAAAACTCGACTTGAGCTATCGAAATCCCATTCATATTTAACAATTGAACCCTGCGGCTTGAAAGCTGAAGCTGTGAAAAAAGCTTCTTCATTGATTCCGATTTCAGGATCACAACTTAGCTGAACTGAAGGTTGAGAGATTATAGAAATAGTCAAATTGAGAGTATTACTTACCGCGCCTTTAGAATCCTGTACATAAACTGAAACTATATGATCGCCTTGATCTGTGGATTCAGAAGAAAACAAAGCTTGATTATTATCATTAAAAAGAGTTATACTCTCTGTAAACCAAAAGTAAGAAAGAACATCATCGTCTAAATCTGAGCCTATAACTGTTATTTGTGCTTCTTCACCGGCTATTAGTGGATTGGGATTAACTGAATCAAGCTCAATAGTAGGAACTGCGTTGACCACGATATTAACACTCACATTTGCAGACCAAAAACCAACACTATTTTTAGCTCTAAAAGTTAGTACATGTGTACCTAAACTTAGTTCTGAAGAAGTTAAATTTAAACTACTTGAAATCAAGCCATCTATGCTAGACATCCATTCAAAAGTATCTATCGTTATATCTTCTGAGGTTGTCGATGACGCGGAGGCTTCAATTGATAACGTATCTCCTAAACTTATCAAACAATTATCTAATACTGAACAATTGGAAATTGACAAAATAGAAACATCTGGGAAGTCACCCACTCCTATTTCCATTGTAGCTGGAATGCTCCATCTTCCTTCATTATCTTGTACCATAAAAGAAATTATATGTAATCCCATTGTTAAATTGGAAAGTGTAAAGTTATTTGATAAAGAAAGATTTCCATCAATAGATGACGACCAATGATAATTGGAAACTAAACCATCGATGTCTGTAGCTGAACCCGTAAATGTTATTGGCTCACCAGGTAAAGCTATACTAGGGTTAATTTGATCAATATGGGCTATTGGAGCTTGATTATCTAGTAATTGTTCATAATAAATTGACAAACCGGAATTTGTACCGACTACCAAATTTTCTCCTCGATGTGAGGAAGAAACTGAATTTACTGCACTTACTGCATTTACTCGCCAAACTTCATCACCTGATGTTACATTAGCTAAAACTATTTTTTTATTATCAGAACCTGCGAAAACATGTGTACCTCTCCCATTAAAAATGCAGTCATTAATTTGACCGCCTATATTTTTCTGCCATATGTCTGCACCAATTATACCATCAAAAAGTGTTAACATTCCTTCCTCAGTACCGTAAACATAATATTTTGAATTAACACCTGCTGAAACACAAGACACCTCATTTGGCTGAAACATTGTAATCGGATCTCCTCCTATTGAAGGATAAACATGAACACGTCCAGACGCAGTTCCAATAATCAAATGAGAGCTATCTCCTGAAAAATCTATATTTGTAATTTTACCGTCTAGTGTATCTGAGTGAAACCAAACATTTTCTTTATCTGAAGTTAAGAAAACATAAACATTACCGTCAAAAGTTCCTGCTGCAATATATTTGCCATCTGGAGAAATACTTACTGTAGACATTTCTTGGGATGGGAAATTTTCATTCCAAACATTTGTACTACTCTCTTTGCTAAAAAAATACACATTTCTACGATCTACTGCTGTAATATTAGAACCATCTGCTGAAATATCTATTCCGTATAAGCCAGCCAGAAAGTTTCCCTTATCCCATAACTTAGTACCTTCTTCCCATAATGTTAATTTATTTGTTTCTTCACCTGTTAAAACATATGCTCCATCGTTGGACATTTCCATGTACCTAATACCGTCCGCCAGAGTTTTAGTGTTATACGGGTTGTATGGAGAGGAGGTATCATTTTTCCATAGTGAAACTGATTGAGCATAAGTTGCTGAAATATTTTTTGAATCTGATGAAATAGCTACATTGGTAACTGAACTGCTAGAAGACCAAGTCCAAACGGGATCCTTTTCTGCATTTGCATAAGATGATGAAAAAACTAATATTACAAGAAAAGCAAATGCGACGAAATTTCTCATTAAATTCAAAATAGACCTCATTAGTAATTAGTAAGGGGATTTATTACAGTGAGCCTACCCTCTCATCAAATTATATCTGCCACGTAATTCTAATACTTCAAGGGCCTTAAGAACTTCTCCGGATGAAGCCCATTTAGAATAGGAATCTAAGAATAAGTCTCTTCCAGATATTTCTGAGTGATGAGCCTCTAAGGATTCCAAAAAAACTCGAAGGTCGGATGCTCTAGATTCAGCATCCTCATCGAAACTAGATAAGCCAAAATCAATTGCATATATATCTCCAGACACCATAAAATTACTAGTTGTAGGATCACCGTGAACAATACCCGACGAATGTATCTGTGATACTAATTTTGCAGATGAAATAAGATAACGCTCATACTTATCAGTTCTAAGGCCTCTCTCAAGAGTAATTCCTTCTATGAACTCCATGATAATTTGACATTTATTAATATTGACTTCATACAGGGCTGGAACTAAAACTCCATTAGACAAAAGACGCTCAATCACACGAGACTCGCTTCTCAACCTTTCGGTAACTAATCTTTTTTCCAAATCAGGATGTCTGTATGATCTTTTGTTTCTTATCTTCGAAATCGCTGAAGTACCTTGCCATGTAATCTTCTCAACGATTGCCTCTGCACCTCTGAATATCATCTCCATGTAACCTCAACCATATCTGTTCTGTATTTTTGATGAACTTTATTATCTTCATCTGTAATCTGATAATCTGCACTAACCATTTGATAACCTAACCAACCGATCATTACTCCATTATCTACACACAACTCCTTTGAAGGGATGAAACACTTGACTCCTCGTTCTTCAGTCATAATAGTAGCCATTTCTCTTAACCTTTCATTACAAGCTACACCACCTCCCAAAACCAACTCAGTCTTTCCTGTATGAGCTAATGCCCTTTCAGCGACCTCACAAGACATTGCAAATGCATTTTCTTGTAATGAATAGGTAACAGTTTCAATAGAATGGCCAGAATCTAATTTAGATCTAGCTGCAGTCATTAATCCCGAAAACGCCATATCCATTCCCTTCACCGAATAAGGTAAATCTAGCAATTCTGGCCCTCTAGCTAACTTCTCAATCTTGGGACCACCTGGAAAACCCATTCCAGCTTCCCTAGCAAATTTATCCAACCCATTACCTATACCAATATCAATTGTCTCACCAAAAACCCTATACTTTTCAGAAGCATAGGCTATGACTTGTGTATTCGCTCCTGACAAATAAAGAAGTACTGGATCTGATGCGCCTTCCAATAACCCAATTTCTAAATGTGCTACACAGTGATTAACGCCAATAAGAGGAATATCATGAGTATAAGCAAACGCTCTTGCTGCAGTAGCCCCTGTTCGTAAACAAGGACCTAACCCCGGACCTCTGGCATAGGAAACCAAAGAAATATCACTTGGACTTAATTTTGCTTCATTAAAAGCTTTTTCAAAAAGTAATGGGAAAGTATCAGAATGGTGCCTTGCAGCTTCACGAGGGTGAATACCCCCTTCTTCTGGAATATACATTGATCTTTGATTTGATAATATTTTACCTTTAGAATTTATAATTCCAACACCTGCTGTATGGGCTGTTGACTCAATTCCTAGAATTATATTACTCAAATTGATTACTCTTCCTCTGAAGATTCGTCAGGTATTGCAAATTCCCTTTTGTTCTCATCTTCATTCACCTCTTCATTTGAATCTAATTTGCTTCCTGATAGTGATGAATCGGAGTCTTGCTCTTCTATTCCGCTGTAAATTATGTAAGAGCATGCAGTTAGTATAACTAATATTACGAACAATGCAAGCATATTTCCAGAATCTGCCTCTTCAATATCTTTACTACCTACTTCAACGAACTTAGACATTGAAATCGTTGTATTACTTGATGAACCTAAATCTAAAAATGTACTAATCTTCAACGCCAAAGGACCTTCTAATGAAGCTTTCCAAGAAATGTTGCCAACTGTTTCACCCTCTGGAGAAAGTGATATGCTATCTCTAGCGAAAGCTTTGTTATTATTTACATCCATGTCTAAAAATAGATTTGAAAAATTATAATCTGTAGGATTATCTATTGTTACGAGAACATTAATTTCCGACCATTTTGAAACTACTTGACCTGGCTCCCAAAGTGTTCCTGAAGCATAAACTTGAGCTGATTTATATTTTATGGCAGATAAATTAAGGTTGAAATAACGCATGAAATCAATATTTTCGGTTACACGTTGTGACCATTCATCATCCACGTGTGCAAGACCAAAATTTGCAAATGCTGTGAAATTAGCGAGATGATCTGTGCGCTGACCTGTTGAATCTATCTCATATTCTTTAGCCCAATTCCAAGTACCTAACATTGTACCGTCAGAATCCCACTGGCGAATTTGAAAGCCTGTAACAGGTACATTTGTTGAAGTCTCAATTGCCGTAAAAGTTACCCACCATTCCTGAGTCATCCATGAAGTACAATTCGAAAAAGTAACCTGGCTTTGCACAGGCGTTGTACCTATTGAGCGAAGACCTAGTGTATAATTAGATATTGAAACGTTATCCATATTCAAAATAGTATCTTCAGAAAATACACCATAATTTACAATATTATACCCATTTAGCAAAGTATTTTCAATTGTAGCTTCACCACCTACAAGCCAGACCATTGAGTAGTCTATGCTCGTATCTGAAATAATCAATGAACCCGCGTCAGAGACAATCGTAAACATACTGTAAGAAAGAGTATCATTGCTAAATGCACTAATTGTTGAATTGATAATGCGCAATTCCCCAGTTGAATTAATTCTGATCTCTGAAATTGTCAAATCTATTGATCTGTTAACATTTATGTGTGAATTCTCAATTGATAAATTACCATCGACAAGTATGTCGCCATCTAACCACATTTCAGAATTTGAAATCATAAGTTCGTCCCCATAATCTACCTTCAAAACTTCATATTGCAGTGTTTCAGAAGACACATCATTTATCACAAATATTAATGAAAAGATAAAAATTCCACAGATAAGATGCCCCAAATTCATAATATTACAAAGACTATCCCTTATAAATTCTATCTCTCAAAGGAGTGATACTCGTTTTAAAGGGAGCTTTATCTGACATATCAATGAGAAAGGTCCTAGGTATAATCATAATTATTATGATGTTGCCTATTGCAAAATCTGAAATTGATGATTACACTAGCCACCCAGGCAATATACCTAATTTTCACAACTTCGAAACTCCACAACTAGAACCTGGCGAAAATAGCTTCTTTTCTTTTGAAATACAAAATAGGTATGTGGAAAATATTACAAATGTTAGCATAAATGCTGAAATATACCACAGAGCTGATATAGATGAATCTGAAAGTTTAGAAAAAATTAATAGCGGAAAACGACCAATAATAGGAGAAAATTGTTGGAACTATAAGGAAAATGATGAAAACTGTTCTGATAGTTTAAGTTCTGATAAAGCCGGATTTAACATAGAAATGATTGCAGTTAATCAGACAATACAACTAAAATTTGATATCAACACAAACGATGACACTATTGAAGGAACCTATTTTGTCAGATTTTCAATGAATTATCAGCTGAATGAGACTGACAGAATTCTTCAATCAAGAGGATTCTGGGATATGGAGCAATGGACCAACGCCACTACTAACCTCACTGATGAATATCCTGGAAATATTAATCTTGACTCGTTAAATGTTGATGGAATAATTCCAGATTCATCGTTCGGAATTAAGAAACCAATACCAAAATGGCCCCTTTACATCTTAATTACACTTACTGTAGTGTTTGCTGGACTTTCCGTGATTTTTTACCTAGAGGAAGAAGAAACTTATCCAGAATTAAATAAATGGCTTCAAAAGATGAGGGGCAAATTTAATCAATTTTGGCTGCGTTTTAAGTACTGAAAAAGCAGCCAAAGAAGCATAATCTAGATCTCCAGTCTTTTCAATGGTCTCTTTTACATTCGGCTCACTTAAAATCGATATTATTTCAGCTAACTGATCGTCATTTAAACTTAAAAAAGCTTTCCTGAGATAACTTCCCTTAATCAATTCTCCACCTATTCTATTTGACAACAATGCCTGATATTCACTTAAATTTGCCGAACTTAAATTACCTGAATCGATGGCCTTTGATGCTACTTCAAAAGCTGCATCTGCTGAAATTAAACCTGAATAAATTCCACCGCCTGATGTGGGCTTTGCCATTCCTGCTGCATCTCCTGTTAGTATGACATTATCTGTATAACTGGGATTAGCAGTTCCAAATGGAATAAGACCACTTATCAAATTAATAATTTTAGCTCCGCCAAGTAGTTTTGAGGGCGCTCCTTTCAAAAAATAATCCCTGAAGAAAGGCATTGGCTTGTGTGGTAAAGTAGTAGCTATACCAATGCGACCTTCATTAGGACCTGTAGGTATTCCCCAGCCAAAGAAACGTGGAGCCAACTCTGAGCCAACAAAAAGATCTACATGAGTATCTTTACCTTTGTATCCCCTAACATCTGCGCCAAATGCTCTCAATATCTCTCTTTTTCCACTTATTCCTGCATTTTTAGCTACCCTAGACAAAGGGCCGTCAGCACCAACCAATAATTTGACATCAATAGTAAATTTTTTAGTTTTATTTCTTAACTTAGCTCTGATACCGCCATTTACTTTCTCGTGGCCCAAATATGTATGGCCATGAAGGACTTCAGTCCCTGCTTCTAATGCCTTATTAGCTATAGAACGATCTAAATCTGGCCTGTCAATAACTAGTGCTTTGGTTTCAGAAGCTTGGAAATCTAAGTATGAATCTTTGGGACCCCAGAGCCTAGCTCCATCCATTTCTTGCAAAATTGGACGCTCATATCCAAGATACTCAAAGGTTCTGGGAGTTATCAGGCCAGCGCACTGGCAAGGCTCTCCAATTACTTCAGCTCTATCTATTAGAACTACTTTATACCCTTCTTTTGAAAAATTCCAGGCAGTTCTAGAACCACTTGGCCCAGCTCCTACTACTAAAACATCAAGCATTGCTTGAAACTTACTCTAGAGGAACCAAATCAACTTGACACTTATCTGTCAAACCTGCATCGGCAAGTGTTAGATTATTATCTACTGCAACACCGTTCAACATTACTGCAAAATTTGCGTGAGGTAATGGGAATTTTCCTACACAATTTTGTAACAATTTATTGACTGGCATATTAGACGGAACTTTCACATTAGCTGTTTTTCCGTCTATTGCAGATTTAATTGCTACGCTAATTTTTGCTGGTGGTGCTGCTGCAGGTTCGTCTGCTGCACTCTCTTCGCCATCAGCTTCGTCTTCTGAATCTGAAGCGGATGCTGGTGAACTACCAGACCTTCTGCGTAATAATACAACAGGTATTGCCAAAGCTACTAAAGCAACTAATGCTAATACTGGTATTAGTAGAGGAACTCCCTTGACTAATTCTCTTTCAGTTAAAGTATTAATGAATTCTATTTCTCCAAGAACTGCTGCCAATTGAAGCTCGAAGTCCTCCATAACAAATTCATCATTATCGGTTCCATCTCCATTATTTGTAAGATCGCAATCATTACATTGCTGTATCTCAAAGCTTCCTGTACCTGCATCTATAGTCCATGTCAAAGTTAGGAAATCTTTGTTATCTTTATCCGGAACTGTCCAGGTAAAACTTAATTCTGTAGTATCATCCTTGTTTATTGATTCACTGACTTGCTGAGAAAGCTCAGTACCAGTACTATCTTCGAACTTAACTTGTAGTGGCTTAGATGAGATTTGCCAATCTGCATTACCAATGTTCTGTACTGTTACAGTTATATCAACTTCTTCTCCGACTTGAGGTGAAGTTGGATCCATAACTACCTTCTTGATTTTGAAATCTGGCAATACTGAGAATTCAACTGGAACTTCACTTTGTTCAAACACTCCAGTCCTTGGCCATACATTATCTGAATACCTACCTAATTCATCAAACATTCTACCTGTTTCTTCAGAGAAGCCATCCCCTTCTGATTCACAAGTGAAATCTGGAATATCTACATCATCACATACTGGATTGACTTCAGCAATAAACGCAGTCCATTCCTCAAGCTGAGCTTTCCATCTGAAGCGAACTTCTTGAGTCTCACCAGCATCTAAATCGAACAATACATATTCTTGATTTGTACGATCTTTCAATCTCACATTCTCACTACTTGTATCGGCTGTAATGTAAAGGCGACTATTATCCACGTCAGCAGCTCCTGCATTAGTTACTGTAACTGTGAAAGTTACTGTATCATCTACGTTTGGAGTTCCTGAATTTTCACCTGCATACTTACTGTCGACACGCATTGCAGTTATTTGTAAATCTGGTTTTACTCTGAGTAGTTCGGAATATCTGGCATCGTTATTATTTTCATTCTCTTCTAAAATTTCACCATTATCATTGTTTTCGTCATAATCAGCTCTAGCTTCAACATACCACTCGCCGCCTTTGATAAGCCAATCATCTGAAACTAATTCTTTTGAGTTAGCTTCCTTAATGTTGGTTGACCTTCCTGAACTTCCATAAAGTTGGTAAATGTAAGTATTCTTAGAATCATCAAGCTCAAATCCTGCTATTAACAATTCGTCAATTTCTTGTTGTGTTGTTGGTGATTTCTTAGGATAGTAATAAATTTCAACATTAACATCATCTGCATCAGCTGAACCTGTGTTTTCAACATCAACATATACAACAACTGTATCTCCGTCCTTAACTTGCGAAGCATTACCAAATACTCCATCAATTTCTATTCGAATATTACTTTGTTTAATGACGATTTCAGGTCTTTGAATTTGTACAATTAAATCAATTTCTTGACGTGCATTAGGGTCATCTTCTTCATTCCTAACTGAAATTTTAATAGTTTCATTTCCTACTTCAGCTTCATCATTAACTGAAATGAAAACCCAAAGATCATCAAGTTCACCTTCCTGAATAGTTACTCCTGAATTTGACCAAACCTGTGTTTTAGAGCTGTCTTGGAAGAAAGTAACTGTCCAACCGTCTTCTAGAGTAGATTCAACTTCAGGAATGAAAATATCATCGTTAGAGCCTGTATTATCTAATTTAACCTTAAATTTCACACTATTCTGTGTAGTAGACCCTTCATATTCAGGGTATATTTCTTTGACGCTGTCAATCGCTGTAGCATCTAATTCCCTTCTTGGAGATGCTACTTCTAAATTTACAGATATTTGCTCAGCTGGGTCTATACCGTCATTAGGTGAAAACTCTGTTAGAACACTGTAATTTCCAATGTCTGAATCTTGATCAGGTTCCACACACAAGTAAAGATACTTGGATTGACCAGCCCCTATAGAACCACTGAAAGAACTCGAACAAGAAGAACTTTGGAATATTTCGACATTCCACTCATCTGGATATGTGGTTGCAATTGTTTCAACATTTACACTATCTTGACCGTTACCTGTGTTCGTAAGCTTGAAAGTAAATTTTTCAGTTCTCTCAGATGCTTGAGTCTCTGTTGAAGGATAAGAAGTTATGGTATTTGCACCTACAATTTCCACCTTAGCTCCAAAAATTTGACCTATGTCTACTTGTAAAGATGCAGTATCGCTGACTGACAAATCACCACCAGACTTAACTTTCACATTAATTGAATAGCTGTTTGCCTGCAACGCATTTCTCTCTTGATTAGTTAAATTATCTAGAACATATTCTGGCAAAGTCACGTTTACGGTAACTGAACCTGTTTGATCCTTGTCTAAAGTCAATGAAGTTGTATTAGCTAAAGCCCAACCCAAATCATCATCTAAAATCGAAATTATTAAATTATCTGCACCGTCTCCAGTATTCTTAACATCAATTGTGAAAGACGCAGTAGTGCCCGGTAACTTTTCAATTTCAGTTACATCAGTACTAACTTGTACTCCTCTGCTTAAATCAACCTTAACTGTCAAAGTAATTGAATCCGTTGATTTAGTTCCATTCTCGCAACCGTCGCAATCAGAAACTCCCTTGACAACCAGCTCATAATCTCCTTTCGAAGTACTTTCAGGGACTGTAATTGTCAAAGTTACTTCCTCTTGACCACCTTCTGCAACGTTAATGAAAGGATTACTGAAATCGATTCCAGTCCAACCCTCTGGAGGTGTATTAGTCATAGCTATAATATCGTCACCAGTTCCTAGATTATCAACATCAATTGTAATTGAAACAGGTACGCCAACCGTAGCTTCAACAGTTCTATCTGAGTCTGCAACAGATAAATCAATCCAATATTCTTGGTTAACTATTGTAATAATGCCTACTGTTTTATTTGCATATTTAGGTGGATTTTCTTTCTGAGCTTCGTCTGATGACGCTGTTAAATTAATAGTAAATGCCTTATTGTCTTCACCTGATCTTATAGATACGTTTAATTTGACAAGTTTTTCCTCACCGGCCGGAACATCCTCTACCTGGAAAGATACTGGATCTACTGACCAACCTGCTGGATAATCATCAATATTAACTGTGAAAGTGTCAACACCAGTACCCTCATTTTGTATTCTAACATCATACTGAACTATTGAACCTGGATCACCGCTCTTAGATGAAACAACGACATCGACCTTAAACTGCTTGTTAACTGAAACTTTGACAGTACCTGTATCATATGCTAATGGATTATCTTCAGAAGTACCATTTACAACAATATCATTGTCTCCAACTGTAGCATCATCATCTATGTTTACGGTCAAATTAACTGTCTTTGTTTCACCACTAGTCAATTCAACTTCGTCAACAATTGAAGCCCAAGATGCTTTATCACCTTCTAAGGCCAAAGACACAGTATCTTCTCCATTACCTTTATTCTTAATTGTCATTTCAAAAGTTAATTCATCTCCAGGATCTCCTTTCTTGGAACTATCGCCAGAGACCTGAACTGAAACCTCGTAGACTTGAAGGACATTGATAAAAATATTTCTAGTCGTTATTGTAGAATCATCTTCTGAAGTTGCCCTAATAATTAGATTGTAACCGTTCTTTGCCTCTGTATCTTTAGGCGGAGTCACTCTAAGTGTCGTATTGGAGGTTGCACCTGCTGCAAGAGTAAATGCTGAATCTCCTAATTGTCCCCAACTAGCATTACCACCAACTAAAGACAGAGAAATATCATCTTCTCCGTTACCATCATTTGTGATGTCAATCGTAAAATTGACTTGCTCTTCAGGCTTTGCAGACTGAGTATCCTCACCATCAATAGCCAACTTTGGTTCATAATTTTGAAGTACTGTTGTTCGTGAAGTATATGTAGAATTAATTGATGCGTTATAATCCGAAGAAATAGTTACGATAATTTGCGTTTCGACGTCGGCTGCAGCATCTTCTGGTGCTTTAACAACCAATACATCTGTTAGCGTAATGTTATCATCAACTCCTAAGTTGCTAATCTTATCTTGATCTAATGAAGCATCCCATCCTGCTGGTAAACTAGAAGTGTCTACTGCCAAATTAAACGTATCAACTGCGTTACCTTTGTTAGTCACTTCAAATGAATAATAAACACGCTTACCTGCTTCTACATCCTTAGAACTTGAACCTACTTTATCCACTTGAAGAGCAGGAAGCTGATTTACTTTAACTGTTACAGATGTTGAAGATACAGTTTGTCCATCTTCAGAGGTAGAAACAATCGATATACTTTTCAATCCAGCTATTGCTTCAATATCTGGAGTTACTGAAAGATTGAAGTACCCTACTTCGTTGATGTCAAGAGTTAATGTTGAAGGCTGAGGAGTTATATCCCAAGAATCTACTCCATTTGCAGTGAAAGAAATTGTTACACTGTCTTCAGTATTACCTCCTGAATTCTTAACACTAACCATAAATTTAACATTTTCATTTGGATCTACGGTCTTTTCACCAGTAGTTGGAGTTAAAGTAGTTCCGTATACATTATTAACAGTCAGTGAAGCTGTTTGAGTTTTAGTTTTACCACCGACGTTTTGAGATTTAGATTTAAAACTAACTTGAGCTGTATCGCCACCCTCTGCAGTATTTGTTGTTCTATTGGCTATCTTAATGAATAAAGTAGCTGTTCCGGACTCATCTTCTTCAACAGATAAAGTAGATGGTAAAATAAATGCAGTGTAACCTGCAGGGATAGTAGAATTAGTTACACTCATGTCGTAAGTGTCATCATTATCTCCAGTATTTTCAATTGTTATTGTATATTGCAATTGCTCTTCAGGGTCGCCATTTTGAGAACTAGGGCTTACAGTCATCTTGTGATCGTAAGCATCAGCTGAAGCTACTCCTGAGATTAAGAGAAATCCAAAGCATATTAGCGCAAGCGCTAACGTGTTAGCAAACCAATTTTTTAGGTTGAGGCTCATAACGTATCAGTTTTTTCACCAGAAAGTAGCATATAAAGCTTAGTGAATAATTATTAATAATAGTTGATAATAGTTATTATATGAGTAACTCCTATTCACTACCACCTATATTGGTCATGCAAATTGAAGCTCTCGTCGATTCTGGACACTTCAGTAGTAGGTCCGATGTAGTAAAAGAATCTCTCAGATTTATGATAGAAAAAAAGAATCACCTAAGGTATGCGTCTGCAGTTGAAATATATAAGAAAGGAAAAGCCACATTGACTAAAGGGGCTGAAATAGCTGGCGTTTCTCCAGATAATTTTAGAGGTATTTTAAATGATCAAGGGATTGTTACTCCAGACACTGTTGAATGGGAATCTATTGAGTAATGCAAAAAGCTAATGACTACAAAAAAGCCATTCACTGGCTTGAAGACTTAAACCAAAACAAGATTGTACCTGGTTTAGAGCGTATACAAACTATGATGAGGCTACTTGGAAACCCTCAAGATGAACTGAGAATAATATCCATTGGTGGGACGAATGCGAAAGGGAGCACTAGCTACAACCTTAGTAAAACTTTGATGCAGTCTTCCAAAAAAATTGGATGTTTTACCTCTCCCCATTTACATAGTATAAGGGAAAGAATTAAAATTAATGATAAAAATATAGATAAAAAAGATTTTGCTAAGAATCTGCTTGAATTAAAAGATTTAGCTGAGCTGAATAATCTGCAAATGACCTATTTTGAAATATTGACTGCGCTAGCCTACCTATATTTCCAAAATGAAAAAGTAGATTATGCAATTATGGAAATCGGACTAGGGGGTGAATGGGATGCCGTCAATGTTGCTGATGCTGAAATTGCAATATTAACTACACTAGGATTAGATCATACCGATTATTTGGGAAACAGCTTAATTGAAATAGCCACTACAAAAGCCAAAATAGTAAGAGAAAACAGCATAGTTATCACAGGTTGGGATAATAGATATCACAAATATATACCTAAATCAAGTGAATTGCATAAAGGAGAATCAGTTAAGGAATGGATTGAAATTTGTGTTCAATGTCTAAAATTACCAATTAGACCTCTAATTAGTGAAATTCCCGGAAGAAGGGAAAATCACTTGAATTTCACACTAGATACAGCCCACAATCGACAAGCAATAAATTACTTACTAAATATTAACAAAAACTACCAGAAAATAATTCTCGGAATGTTAAAAGATAAAGACATTGAGACTTTTGTTTCTGAATTACCTAAGAATTGTACAGTATTAGCTTGTAACATAGATAGTGAAAGAAGTGCTACATCTGAATATATATCTGACATTTGTGAAAAATTAAAGCTTAAATGTGAGCAACATGAAAGTGTAGATGAAGCTATTTTATCTGTAAATGACGAAAAAACATTGATTACAGGATCTTTCTATACTGTTGCTGAAGCAAGAAAATATTTCAAATTGGAAGGATATAGTGAATTATAATTATGTGTCCTTTCATCTGTATGTAATGAAACAAGGCTTAACGGGAATTACTGTTTTGATTTTGCTAACTACTATGGTAAGTGGGTGCTTAGAAAATGGCCTTTTTGGAAGTGAAGAAAATAATTTAGCAATAAGTTCTCCTGAGTGGGAAAAGGGAGATTTCTGGGAATACTCTGTAACAATCGACAATAAACAATTTTCAACAACTATGGTTGTTTCAATCGATGATGATGATTCTGACTATTATATTGGCACAGGAAACCTAGATGATGCAAAAAGACATGCTGTTCTAAACTATAATCCAGCTATCGGTAGAGTTCAGATGTCGGATTTTTCAATATATGAAAACAACGTCCCCCAAAAAATCACTGATTTCCCTTTGAAACAAGATAAAAGTTGGGAATTTGGACTCTATGGTGAAAATTTCAAAGCTAGCGTAATAGACATCACTGAAACTAATGCTGAAATTAGCGCAAACGCAGAGAGCGGAGCATTCATCAAATATACTTTTGACAAGAATGTAAGGTGGCTTAAAAATTTTGAATATACAAATTCAAATGGAGAAATTGTATTAATTATGAATCTAGGAAATTATGGTAGCGGATATACTGGCAATTCTTATTTTTGTAGAGGCGGAGATCTTTTTGATGAAGAATTTATTGGACCTGACTTTGGAGTTTATGACACTCAATTTGCCAACGGAGGTCATGAAAGATATGGCCCTTGGAACTACATTGTTTACTATTTAGAGGCTGACATTGGCAGTTCTGGAAGTGGAGAATTAGTACTAAGAGACCAAGAAGGTACTGAAGTTTTGATTGAAACATTTAGTCCTGGGACTAATCAACACATTATGGGAACTGTAGCCGGAACTAGCGGTAACTGGACATTGGAAATCTCATTATCCGGAAACGCTGACGTTAGAGCTAGAATCGCTGGAGCAATACAATATACCTATTCAGTTTAGTTACTTTACAAATAATCTATATTTTTGATCAGTTTCACGAATTTCATTCTCTATTCGCTGGGACAAATATTTCTCAGGATTCCTAAAACTAGAAATCTTCTCTTCCATTTCCTTAAACGTTTTGTAAGGTCTATTACTAACAATAAGATTCATAGTCTTTTTACCTAATCCTGGAATTAATTCTAGAGAATGGTATCTACGTGAAATTGGACCTGCATGATTATAAAATTGTATGAACTTTTCTTCATTATCTTTTACAATTTCATCTAGAACAAAGCTCAATTCACTTTGCGCAGTATGTGTTAAATCTGAATAGTTGACTCTTGCTCGAACGTGATCTATTTGCGTTCTATCTTCAGTTTCTTTTCCGATATAGCATTTGTCTCCAATATTTATGGATGCACCCATGACTGGCTGCATATCGAAAATCTTAAACTCTTCTATACCTAATCCGNTAAACTAAAGGNCTCTCTTCTAAATCTTCTTTTGCTATCAGGTCTTCCTTCCGGTAATACATNCAAGAACGTAAGCATAATCTTCCATAAATNCATACCCCCANTTGTCTCCTTGACGACTGAAATTATAGTATCTATTTCATCGTGTCCAAGAGAGAAGCGTTCCCTAGCAAATATTGATCGAACATCATCTGGATGCATCGGTAAGACATCCACAATCTTAGCGGCGTAATAATCATTAACATGCTCGAGTTCTATCACTTTTTCCATTATCTGAGTTGCCTGTTCTGGAGTAGCCTGAGTAATCAAACGAACATGGTCTAAAGCTAACTTGTGCTCGTATTGTATTTGTTCAATTAAAATTAATCTTTGTGAATCACATTTTTCACAAATTGGGCCATTATATTCTTCAGATTCTTCTTCATCATCTGATTTTTCAGTTTCAGGTTCAACATCAGGTACTGCTTGAAAGTGACCGCAATCTACACATCTCAAACGGTTTTCTCTTACACTTAGCTCTTTTTCAAGTAATTCTTTTGCTACACCTAAAGGTACTGGCTCCGGTTGTTTTTCTACGTCCATTTTATATTCCTACTTAGCTTTCCTAAGATGCTCAGGTCTGACTATCAATTCCTTAAGCATATTACCAACACGTGTTGACACCACATAAGCTTTGCCTTGATTTCCCGTAACTTTACCTGTTAATCCATGAAACCTATGGTGTGGTTGACCCTTTTGGTATGAAGGATCTATTACAACATTTACTGTATCTCCAACGTCAAATGTTTGTAACGAACGGGTAATTGGAGAAAGTCCTTTCTCCTTGAAAGAGCGTGAAAGTTTGTGGCGTGAACCACTCCTTAATCCTTGTGATCTTTTGGTCATTTTGTTTCCTCTTGATTTTCAAGGTGAAGGTTAAGGACATCCAAAACCTCTACCTTGCATGCTCCATCAACCAGCGATGAAAAACTAGGAACCGTACGTTCCATATCTCCGCTAACAAGTTCACGAATATACGTACCATGCTGAGCCCTGATTTCTAACTCGACCATGCCTTGCTCAAAAGATAATATTTTTACCGATTCTACAAAGCGTGGGCGTATCAAATCTGCTCTACGGTGCGCTACACGTGTTGGTGTCCGCTGCTTGACAAGCTTCTCCTTCAACCTCTGCGCCCCGTTCTTAAGGCTTTCTATAGCTAAGTCTTCAGGAATAGAAACATCTACACGATATGATTTATCACAAACCGTATTCTTGAGTTCAGCCACTCTTGATCGAGGTACAAACTTCAAGTTACTTACGCGAATACGATCTTTATTCACCGTGTTAATAGCTTTTTGTGCATCTACTAAATTAATTGCTCTAAATTTAGGCATACGTAATTCTAAAACAAAAGGTCTCCCAGACCCAAGCATAGCTGCATCTATATCTTCACGGCCCATTCCGTGAAACAAATTTTCAGTAGATTTACTACTTTTCATCAATGGTTCAGCTACAAGTGACTGCACTGAATCTGGATAAAGCTGACCAGTATTATTACATTTTTTACAACCTCTACCCTTACAGTTCCTACATGGCCAATATGTTTGAGGTATTGTTCTATCGTATTTGTTGTACTTTCCTTCTATAAATATTGATTTAATCTCTAGATTAATTGTATCATATCTAGTATCTATAATTATTGTAGAATCTGGGTTGTCCAGCCTTGCTGAAATATTTAGTTTAGTAGATACACCTATCCCTATTTCTCTATTCAATTGCGACTTAATACTTTCATGTAAGTTTGAGCCGAATAAATTTGAAAATTCAACTTCAAATTCAAGAATTTCTTTATCTACTATAGTTCCAATTTTAAAAGTTTCTAAAGAATAATCGGATACTGATTCGCAAGATAAATCAATAAAATTACCGATCTCTCCAATTAAACCGTCACAAATCTTACAGTCATCTGATTCGCATATTATTTCACTTTCAAGATTTAAGCCACTTGACAACTCCATAATATTAAGCATTTCAAGGCCTCTCTCCCTATTATCTATTCCAAAGCCAACTAAACCCACTGAACGCCCTAAGCAAGAGAAGCAAAAGGGCGAATATTTCTTTATTTCCTCTAAATTAAACATCTTTTGAATCTAAACGCATCTGAAAAAAATTTCTAGAAACATCTGTTACTACGGATTGGATGCTGCTGTTTATTAAGTCTTTTAAAAAATTTAAATCATTAACTGTCCAAAGCTGTATTGGTATACCTCTCATTTCAAATTTTCCCATTAGTCCCATCTCGTATATTTTATAAAATGGAGATATGAAATCTGCTTTAGAATTATTAAATTCAGTCATAAATATGGCTTCTTTCAATATCTTGTAAAAAACCTTATAGTTAATTGCATCACCAACAAGTAAACCTGCAGTAATTTTAGAATCTAAGGTCTTAATGCTTCTTATTATTGATGATGAAAAAGAAGTTACATAAAAATTATCATAGCTAAAATTAGTAGTTAACTGCTTAACTATTCTATCTTCAAAGCCTTCTTCCTTAATCTCTAAATTTACACCAATTTTACCTTTGCAAAGACCAATTACCTCATCTAGTTCAAAAACCCTTCCTTTGAGTAAATTAACGTCCCTGAAACTTAGTTCTGAAATTAGACTGCCATTAATGTCTGCATCATGATGACAGATTAAAACGTCGTCATTCGTTCGCCTAACATCAAATTCAACCATATCAACTCCCAAGTCAATAGCCTCTTGGATGCCCACTAAATCATTCTCAGGACTGTTCAAATCAATCTTTCCTCTGTGCGAAATGATTCGGGGTAACATATCTTGTTATACAGATGTTTAAATATTAAATACTGTAATTGGATAAAGGTTTGATTATAATGGAAAGTGATTCTAATTTAAGCGGCAGTTCTTCAAGCAGAATACAAAATCTTGTTGAAGATTTAGGTGATGAAGATTTCAGTACTCGCAATGAGGCATTAATGACTCTAAAAGCAATGTTATCTATCAGCGAGGTTTCTATATCTAAGAGCCTTGTTGAAGTTGTACTAAGCCATGGTGAAAACAAAGCCGGAAGTAGTACTTCATTTGTAAACAAAGGCGCTATTGAATTATTTCAGAATATGACTGAACTAGGGCTTGAACCTCTTGTAAATGATTTACTAAAGAATGGGGATTCATACGCTAGAAGGGTGGCTACAGATGCTATGGGCCGAACTGGAAGAATGGCTGTTTTACCCTATCTTGTAAAATGCATGGATGATGATGATATGTATGTCAGATGGCAAGCTGCTAAAGGGCTAGGAAGATTTGCAGGTTCAAGCGATGCACGTGATGCACTTGTTGATTGCATGGATGATTCTGAACCGTACGTACGAAAAAGAGTTGCAAGATCACTGGAAAGCTTCGGTGGAGCTGGTCCTATTGATGAAAAAGTCAAAGGTCCAATGGAAGAAGATGGTAAAGGTGACATTGACGGTGATGGAATATCAGACTCTGATGATGAAGAACCTAGAATTCCAGATGATAAACCTGATTATGGCTCAATGACTGTTGCTGAACTTAAAAAAGTTCTAAAGGGGAAAGGTTTGTCAGTTTCTGGCAAAAAGGCTGACTTGATTTCTAGATTGGAAGAATAATTCTAAGGCGTTGTTCTACGCATCGTGCGTGGGAAAGGAATTACATGCTTAATATGATCTGAACCACAAATCCAACTTACCGTTCGGTCAATACCAAGCCCGAAACCTGAATGTGGAACACTACCAAATTTTCTGATATCTAAATACCAACCATAGGATTCTGGTTCCAAGCCCTCCTCTCTGATTCTCTCTACTAACTCCTCAGGCGACCAAACTCTTTCCCCACCACCGATTATCTCACCATAACCTTCTGGAGCTAGCAAATCATGACAAACTAACGACTTAGGATCACTAGGATCTGGCCTATGGTAAAACCCTTTTTCACGAGGGAAATTTGTTATATACATTGGAGATTTCAACTCCTGAGTAAGTGCTTTTTCCTCTTTGTAGCCAAAATCATCACCCCACGATAAATCGAAGCCCATTGAATTTAACTTGTCAAGAACTTCCTCATATGTCATTCTTTCAAATGGAGCCTTAATATTTTCTAATATTGAAATATCTCTTCCTAATATTTCTAACTCTTTTCTATTAGATGATAAAACCGAACTTATGATATGCATAATCATACCTTCTTCTAGTTCCATCATTTGATGGTTATGCATCCAAGCTGATTCTACTTCCGCATGCCAGAACTCAGTTAAATGACGACGAGTTCTAGACTTCTCTGCACGAAAAGATGGAGCTAAAGTAAATATATTTTCTAAACCAAACATTGTGGCTTCTGCATATAATTGCCAAGATTGACTCAAGTGGGCATAAAACTTTTGACCTGTTTTTTCCTTATCATCATCGTAATACACATTAAATAAAGTCGAACCCCCTTCACATGCTGAGGTTGTAAAACTTGGAGACTGAATTTCTGTAAAGTCATTATCTGTCCAATAATCTCTAAATGCCTTAAAAACGGTCGAACGGATTTTAAGAGAAGCAACCATATTTTGGCTGCGTAACCACAAATGCCTATTATTCAGTAAATGCTCATCACTCTGGTCCTTGGTAATTGGAAAGGTATCTGCAAAGTGAACCACTACAAATTCGCTAGCCCTTATTTCCCAACCACCTGGTGCTCTCTCGTCTTTGACAGGAATGCCTCTAACTATTACTGAAGATTCAATTAACGCCTTTCTTGCATCCGCAAATGAATTTTCGCTAACATTTTGCTTAGATACTGTTGTTTGAATATTGCCTGTCGAGTCTCTAATTACAATAAATGCTAATTTACCAGATGAACGAGTCCTGTAAATCCAACCCCTCACCGAAATTTCTTCCTCACACTCGCCGGCGAGAACTTTGCCAATCTGCGTAAATTCATCATGATTTGGAAATTCAGGATAACTCATACTCTGTCAACTAGATATGCCCAAATAATACTTCCCACAAGATTTAATTAATGTCAAGTTTTTACAATTTATAGTATGTATGGAATTATATGTTGCCCTAAATGCAGATTTGTTACAGGAATCGATTTGCAATTTAAATCAAAGAAATGTATCAAATGTAATTACAATATTAATCTCAAAAAAGTACGTATAATTTTCAAAACTGAAGATAATAAAGAACTAGGCGATCTTATTAAAGATGCAAGAAAACGAGTTGAAAGTGGAAATTTATTTGTTGATTCACAGTAGGTCGCATTTTAAATACGGTGGGCGAGTGCGACCATCCTAATAATATGAAGAGAAGCTCTCGAGTTTGGAAAAAAGCCGGAAAGCAACGTTGGAAATGGCGTAAAAAGAAAATGCGCCGTCGTAAGCGTGAAAGAAGGCGTAACAAGTAGTTTTGAAGAAGTTTTAGACACATTTCCTTATAACACCTTCACAATAGGAATTTAGGATGCCAGTCATTAACATAGTACTAGAAGATTTAAATCGAATGCTTAAAGATAAATTGTCTTCTACGGATTTTGCTAACATCATACCTAAAATAGGTGCAGATCCCGATGAAATAAATGACTCAGAAGCTGTTGTTGAATTCTTTCCAGACAGGCCCGATTTACTATCAACTGAAGGTGTTGCAAGGGCTTTGCGAGCTTTTACTGAACAAAAATTAGGTCTAGTGGAATATGAAGTAAAACCACCTACTACACAGATGTTTATCTCATCTGAAGTATTAGAGATTAGGCCATCTATTTCTGCAGGTGTTGTAAGAGGAGTGACTCTGGACGACATATCAATAAAGAGCCTAATGGAACTTCAAGAAAAACTACATGTGACGCTTGGTAGAAAGAGAAAAAAAGTGTCTATAGGAATTCATGATTTATCAAAATTGGAAGGGCCTTTTAGTTATGATATTTGCTCACCACATGAACCAGCATTTGTTCCTTTGCAAAAAGACTACGAAATGACTCCCCAAGAGATATTGGAAGAGCATCCAAAAGGAATTGAATACGCCCACTTACTTTCTGAGTTTAACAAATACCCTATCATAAAGGATTCAAATGATGAAGTTGCGTCTTTACCTCCAATAATTAACGGAGCTTTGACTACGATTACTGAAGATACTACTGATGTACTTATAGATGTTACAGGGCTGGAGGATAAGGCTGTTGAATCATGTCTTAACATAGTAGGGGCCGCTTTAGTTGAAAGAGGCGGTACAATAGAGCAAATTGAATTGAAATTTCCGTCTGAAAACAAAATCATCCCATCAATGGAACCTACTACGCATGAAATTGAAAATAGTTATCTTATAAAATTATTAGGATTTGATCCGGGCCAATTTGTGATTTTTAAAGCATTTAGAAAATGTGGAATGGAACCTGAACTGAAAGGAGATTGTTGGTCTGTGAAAGTCCCGGCCTATAGAGCAGATATCCTGCATCCTATTGATTTACTTGAGGAAGTTTCTATTGGAATCGGCTATGATGAATTTCCCGAATTTCTACCAAAAGAGACTCTTTTTGGTAAGTCCTTAAAATCGAGAAAACGAGAGGAAAATTGTAGAGAAATAATGTTAGGAATAGGATTTCAAGAAGTTGTTACACTTACATTAACATCCAAAAAAATGCTTAATGAATATACTCAAAGGGAAAGTGAAAATGAAACTGAAGTAGCAAATCCAGTGACTGAAGATTACCATTTGCTAAGATCTAGTATATTGCCTAATTTACTAGAATTACTAAAGCATAATAAGCATCGAGAATTACCACAAAGAGTCTTTGAAATAGGACAGATTGTTAAAACGCATACAAACCTACAATCACTTGCATGGATGCAAATAGCAAGTAAAAATACGTTTTCCCAGGCTAGAACTATCTCTGATAGTATTGCTTTGCGGCTACGAATATCTGGAGAGAATAAAGAATGCAATGATCCTATTTTTATTCCTGGAAGAAGCATTGAAACTAGTCACGGGAATATTTTGCTAAAATACGGCGAAATACACCCTTTTACGCTTGAAAAGTTTGATTTGGGTTATCCCGTAATTGGTGGAGAAATTCATTGGTAAGATTACCTATATGCTTTGAATCAAGAACCACTGCGGCTTCCTTTAGAAAACTTTTAGATAAAAAAAAATATAATTACAAACGATTAACTGGAAGTAGAACTTATACAAAAGTCTCTTTTGTAATCGCTCATGAAAAAACGGCTATGGTTTACAGATATATATTAGATGAATCAAAATTGAAAGCTGATATTTGGGAAGAAAATCCTAGCTCTGGAAACATAACCTATATCGAACTAGAAGGTGACGACGAAAAGATAAAGAAAGAATTGTTGAAAGATTTTATACTCGTTTTACCAAGGAAGCCTTGGGAATATACATTCACTCAGAAGTTAAGAAACGGATGGCTGAGTCAAGGCATTTTTCGGGCTAAATCAAAGTGGGAAAAATATCTAAAATGAGCTTACTAAAAGAAATAGAACCCATTAAAACAAAAGATTTTTTAAAAGAAAAGTTCCGTGATTATTACAATTCAGCTAATATCATCCTCCCGCCCAGGTTTACTTCTAGAGAGTGGGGTTTTTTGAATTGGGGAGGTGGCGTCATGAACAGGCATGTAAGGTTTGGTTCAATGAGTGAAGTCAATGATTATTTGAAAAAAATGGCTCCTGCCCATTCATATCATTCTGTAGCTTATTACGAAGATCCTGGAAGCAGAACCATGATTGAAAAAAAGTGGCAGGGTGCTGATTTAATCTTCGATTTAGATGCCGACCATTTACCTGAAATGGAAGAAGTTAAAAAGGGTAAAATAACTTTTTTAAAATTAATGGAATACATTCGTGAACAAACCTTCAGGCTAGTCAACGACGTTCTACTAGGAGATTTTGGCTTGGATGAAAAAGATTTACTTATTACATTTAGCGGAGGTAGAGGATATCATGTTCATGTTAGAACTCCTTCTGTCCTTTCTTTGCCTTCTGGAGCGAGAAGAGAACTTTCAGATTACATGACTGGTAAGGGACTCAATTTAGAAAATGTACTAATAGATGCAGGATACACAAAAGAGTTTGCAATTAGAGGCAAAGGTATAGAGCGAAAAAACCTCGGAATAAAAAAGCTACCACCAAAAAATTCTAAAGGATGGAGTGGAATTATTTCAAAAAGAATAAATCAAACACTTGATAATCTTAAACTCCAGAAAGGAGAAGAGTTGGAAAAAAAACTAAAAGAATTACGGCTAGATAAATCAAACGTCAAATTAAAAGAAGAAAACAATGATATTTTCAATTCCTTATCAAAGGGATTGCAAAAGAATTTAGTTCGGATTGCAGTAAAGAAAGCTGCAATTTTTCCCGATGGTGGGATCCCCGGGTACCGAGCTCGAATTCGCCCTATAGTGAGTCG
>MIZB01000231.1_pt1 | contig 41337 bp, 31 predicted proteins | sample 888171 | NCBI WGS metagenome assembly MIZB01 (sample SAMN05440186, study PRJNA335308) | marine metagenome | isolation source: marine water
CCGGAGAGGGGATAAACCCATTTGATGGATCTTCTGCGTAAATTCGACATTGGATGGATGAACCTCTGAGGGCAATATCTGATTGTGTAAATGGTAATTTTTCACCTGCAGCAGTTTTCAATTGAAGTTTGACTAAATCGATACCAGTTACCATCTCTGTAACGCCATGTTCGACCTGGAGTCGAGTGTTCATTTCTAAGAAATAAAATTTTCCAGATTGATAAAGAAACTCGACTGTTCCTGCATTTCGATAATTAGCAACTTTGGCTGCATCAACGGCAGCTTTGCCCATTTTTTTTCGCATTTTATCATCGATAGCTGGAGAGGGAGACTCTTCGATAATTTTCTGATGCCTTCTCTGAATAGAACATTCTCTTTCGAATAGATGAATATTATTGCCATAATTATCTGAAAAGATTTGAACCTCAATATGCTTGGGATTTTTCAAATACTTTTCTAAGATTAAACGATCATCGCCAAATGAGTTCTGTGCCTCATTACGAGCAGCCGAGATGGCTGTTTCTAATTCTGAACTATCATGAACTACACGCATTCCCTTTCCACCCCCGCCTGCAACCGCCTTCACTAAAACTGGATAACCAATATCGGCCGCTATATCTTCAGCCACATCACCAATTAGACCGGAAAATCCTGGGATTGTAGGAACGCCTGCTTTTTGCATGGCCGCCTTAGCTGCCGCTTTGTCACCCATTGAGCGAATAGTATCGGATGTAGGTCCGATGAAGATTAATCCCTCATCTTCAACTGCCTGAGCGAAATCGGCATTTTCGGAAAGGAAACCATAACCTGGATGGATAGCTGAAGCTTTACTCTTCTTAGCTGCTGCGATAATTTTTCCAATATTGAGATAGGATTCAGAAGGAGTAGGTGGACCTAGAACTATGTGTTCATCAGCGAGTTTTACGTGGGGTGAATCTAGATCGGCATCGGAACAGACGGCTACGGTTGGTATCTCTAATTCTTGACAACCCCGAATAACTCTACAGGCAATTTCGCCTCTATTGGCAATAAGAACTTTCTTCAGCGTCATTCATCCCATGAGGGTTTGCGTTTCTCAAGAAATGCAGAGATCCCCTCTTGACCCTCCTCGCCTTTTCGTAACTCAGTTATTAATTTAGAGAGTTTTTCGTTGTAGCTATCAGAATTCCATTCCGGTAACTGTTGTAGAAGTTCTTTGATAGTGGACTGAGCCTTCGGTCCGCCAGATTTTAATTCCGAAACTAGAGCTAAAGCTGAACTGTTTAAATCATCACAAATTTCTCGAACGAGACAGATAGATTTCGCCTTATCGGGACCGAATTTAGAACCTGTAAGAAACAACTCTCTAGTATTTGGAATACCTATTCGGGAAATGACATAAGGAGAAATTAAAGCTGGAACTAACCCCATTTTTACCTCAGTAAAACCGAAGGTTGAATCCTTGCTTGCAAGTACGAAATCGCAGGCTGCTGCTAGCCCCATGCCGCCACCTAAACAGGCACCACGTACTGTAGCAATTGTAGGTACGGGACAATTAGAAACACTAAAGAACATCTCCGAAAGAGATAATGATTGCGATTCTGTAGGCTCATCGCCCATCCAAGACAGATCGGCACCTGTACAGAAATGTTTTCCAGAACCGGCTAAAATAACTGCCCTTGAATCTAAAAAATTATCATGATTTTGAAAGAAATCTGTTAAAGCAGAAATCATATTATCTTCTATTGAATTGCCTTTTTCTGGACGGTTAAGAGTGAGATAAAGGACCTCTCCTTTAGCCTCTGTAATCACTACACCCTCTTGAGACATCAATTAGGCAATTATAATGTGGTTTAAAGCCTAATTTTATCTATTAAAAACTATGAAGGATCTCTATGAGCCTCTATATCTTCTCCACCAGCAAAGGAAGCTTGAACTAGGCTGTAAAGGTCTTCCATACCTTGTCCCTCCTTAGAAGATGATGGAATAAGGTGTGATTCGAGTGTTAATGTTCTGAGTACTTTTAACATTTCAGAAGAGAGGACACCTTCCATTCCTGCACTCATATCTAAAGACATTTCTAAGATATCTAAATTAGATGCCCATTCAACTACAGAATCTACTTTTTCCTGTTCTATGAGATCGCACTTAGAGAGAACTGGAAAAAGAGGAACTGGGAAACGTAAATGAGCAGCTGAAGCGAGAAGTAACTGTGTTACAAACCCGGAAGGAGTACTAGAAAGTAGAGGATCAAAAAGCATCACCAATCCAGTTGAAGGAGAAAGGCCTCTGATGAATATATTGGAAGCCTCGCGATAGAGGAATAGTTCTGTTTGACCTGGTGCATCGACTAAAATATAATCACAATCGATATCTTTTATCTGATTTCCCAACCAGTCAATCTCTAAAGCCAATAAATCTGAACAGACTACCTGCGCACCGTTAGGTCCTAAACTGTATTCATCCATAACTTCTGCTAAAGTGAATCTTTCTCTGACATCTATACCGACTTCATAAGGTACAGATTCAGCACCCGGATCTAAATTAACTGTAACAGCCTCATAACCATTAGCAGTCATCCAATCTTGAAACGATGCAACGAGTGTTGACTTACCCGCGCCTGCCGGTCCTACAAAGTAGAGAAGTGCAGTATGTGCCATTTATTCAAACTCTTCTTCTAACTAATGAAACTATTAACAGTAGAAGTACAACAGAAATCAAAGGTGGTGCAGGGATAAGGCCTGCTTCTTCTTCGGAGCCGTCATTAGTACTGGTACTAGTTTTTACTAATCCTGAAACTAAACGATTATTGTATTCATTGTATTCATTGATTAAATTTGTAGGGTCGATATCTGCGACTATTACGTATGAACCTGAAGGGGCAGTCCATTCAAATTCTAAAATCTTGGATTCTCCAACATTCATACCTCCAATCACCATTACAAGTCCTAGATGTTCAACAAAGGTCTCACTTTCAGACAGAGCCCCTAAGGCGAAATCACTAACATAAATAGAAACATTCACGAAAACGTTATCTAAATTTGAAAGTTCACCTGCAGGATAATCTATCTCGACATAGACTATATTGATACCTACTTCACCGGGTTCGGCATAAACATCAATAATTCTAAGATCGGTAGTGAACGTATTGACGAAAATAGAACCACCTGCACAATCACCACCATCATCCCTGTAAAGTGTTGGATTATTTGCAAAACAGACTATATCATTTGAAAGATTGGCATTGAGACCGGAGAGCCAAGAAGTGTCTAATTCGATATACACGTCATACTCGCCAGCAGAAATTCCAACAGGCTCCCACAATATAGTAATGTCAACAAAAACAGATTCGTTGCCATCTCCAGTTAAACTGACATAAGGAATACCGGTACTGTCTACTCCAGTTGTACAATCACAAAGGAGAGTTGTCTGATAATTACCTCCATCGACTATCAATTTGTAACCTGTAAGTGCAGAATTGGCATAAGCTCCAAAGTATACATTATGTTGAGCACCATCAGCTAAGAAATCCATACCAACCCGGAAATCAAGATGATGATCGTTGCCGAGAAGTGCCTCTTCTTCTGCAAGTGATAAATTGCTAATCCAAGTATCTATAACCGTAACGGCGTAGACTTCGAATCTCTGACAATTATCTTCTTGACCTTGAAGTTGCCAATCACAAACACCTTCAAAAATTTCAGTAATTTCATCATCAGCATCCACTGAAAGATGGAATTCGTATCGCTTTTCCTGTTCGAAAGTATAAGAATATTGAACCAAAATTGATTCGCCCATAGCTATAGGGCCGCTAAGAGAGATTTCATCTATTTCTGCCTGATATTTGTCTTGTATTTTTAAAACAAAAGATTCATTGGAAAAAACATCCCTGTAGCCTTCATTTTTGATAGTGAAATTAATAATACTATCAACACCTACCATCGCGAAACCGTTAGTTGTGGTTGGAGAAACATCCATAACTGGAATGAAATTTGAAATTTCTGGATAGATTACTAAATCTGGAATAATCGGCATGACTTCGAAAGGACCTAATGTAAACATATTATTCTCATTAGGAGGTTCGTCGTCGTCATCCCACTCAACTATGTGCGTATATGTATCATTAGTAGCTGGATTGACTGTAGCAGTGATATTGTACAATCCTTCTTCTTCTGGAACCCACTCATAAGCGAATAATAGCGGTTGATCTTCAAAGCCTATGTTTTTGAGTAATGGGTTGCCATCTGGGCCTGGAATTACTATATGACCGCTTGTGGCATCAGTAGGTCCATCTATATCTAGAGTAACACATACGTTTTCAGCATCTAGAGTGCCTAAATCGGTTTGATCCACCCAAACTTCTAACGTTGTTGTATAATTTTGAACTGCAACCTCTGAAGCAGTATTAAATGAAGAAATTTGTAAATCAGCTTTTCTTTCAACTAACTGAAGGAAATGATCGTTTGTCTTGAAGAATGAAAATTCATTGTTGAACTCGTCCTCTTCATCCAATACATCTGTAGAATCTAAAATTAATTGTAAATCCCAGTAGCCTGGAGTATTGGGTGCATCCCATTCAACTACAAAGAAATTGTCGACTGGTTGATCTCTTTGAGGACCTGCCACCTCTAGTTCATCTGTAAATGGTTGAAATTCACCTGCAGAACCCCACTCATTACAATTAGCTTCCGATGGATCTTCTTCGGAATCTACTTCACCGCAGAAACGGGTTGAAAGTTCTACGCTAGCATCTGCAAGATTGTGGGTTGTATAACTGCCATCATTTCTAACTTTGAATAGAATGTAAGTAGTAGTTCCAGAGATACATGGCTTGCCGTCATGACCGCATTCCATATCTCCTGGATATTCAACGCCGTCATCCCCTTCAGGACTGGTAGCTGCAGTAAATGGCTTAGGATTACTGTGAATAGGACCTGTTAAATCAGATAGTTCACAGAAATTAGAATTTCTATTGAATAAACATATCTCGATAGAGTGTTCATTATTGCTTTCGTCAGATTCAGAAACGTCATCGTTTGCATCTATAATAAAGGTGAATGTGTAGAAACCGTCATCCATACCAGATACAGGGATGCCCCATGTTACTTGTGTAAGAGCCGGTTTATCAGGATCAGTTGGAGCTACATAGTAATAATCGACTCCATCTTGATCGATAGAAGAAGATGGATATTCTGGATTTATATTTCCATCAAAATTGCTTTCATTAAATTGGTCACCTTCATTTGGAGATAAATCCCCATCATGGAAAAAGAGACTGAATTTCATAGGAGTTATGTAAGCTGAAGCGCTACTGACATCACCGTTATTCCCGTATTCGATATCCAAACGTAAAGTATCTCCAGCCTCGAACTTTGAAGAAGAATCGTATTCTCCGTTGTCATCATTAAGAACAGATGTGGCCAGATTGTGTACATATAAATCAGAATTACCGCTAGCAGGTTCAACTGAAAAGCTGGAAGATAAATGGTTGTTATTATTTTCTCTAACTTCTTCGACTTCGTTGTCCGGATCTAAATAAGCTCGAACTGAAATTGGTCCTTCTTCTGATATTGCTATTGTGAACTCGATGTTAGTGAATGCACTGTTGTCGCTATCGTAATTGTCATCACTTCCATCGCCATCTAAATCTCTAGTTACTTCATTCCAATTAGCATCTTCGTTACATTGTTCTGAACATGTTTCGATGGCAATTTGGAATGTGCCTGGCTCGCCGCTATTTATCTTATACCTTAACTGATATTCTCTATCTTCATCAACTTTTGGAGGAGGATTATGGCCCTCTTCTTCATTGAGTTTGATATGAATGAGCTTAAGGTCGATTGTCACGTCAGACTGTGCAGATGGTGCAATTGCCAAAGTAGATGTCACTAGAATGGCCATCACAATATACGCGAAGCGTTTTTGTAAAACAACTGAATCCATACTTATCAACATGTTACGAGGGGGGGTGTTATTATATAAATTCTCTTCAAAACAGCTTTTCGGTTTATCTATACGAATCTGACGCAAATATTGAATCTACGGGCTAAAGCATAAAACTACATCTCTAACTATAAGAGAATGCAATATGATATACAGGGGAATCCTGATTTTGGAGAAGTTACTGTAAGATTAGAACCTGGAGAAAACATCTATTCTGAATCGGGTGCAATGACGAGGATGTCGGCAAATACTGAAGTTGAACGAAAAGTTATTGGAGGGATGCTTAAGGGATTATTCAGAAAAGCTACTACTGGTGAATCGTTGTATGTTGGTAATTTTAGTAATCAGCAGGGTGGTGAAGTATCGTTTGCACCAAGTATGCCCGGTACGGTGATGCATAGAAAAATGACTGGTGACGAATTTTACCTAACGGCCGGTTCATTTTTGGCGTGTACACCCGATGTAAATTTAAGTACGCAATTTGGAGGAATGAAAGCGATGTTTTCTAAAGAAGGTGTATTCTTGATAAAGGCGAGTGGAAATGGTGATTTATTCTTCAACTCGTATGGCGGAATTATAGAGAGAGATCTTAACGGACCATTCACAGTTGACAATGCTCACGTTGTTGCATGGGAACCGACTCTCGATTACAAAATAACAGGAATGGGAAATCTAAAATCAACTTTTTTGTCAGGAGAGGGACTTGTAATGAAATTTAATGGACATGGAAAAATATACCTACAGACAAGAACTGTACCTGCATTAGTTGACAGACTTTCACCATTATTGAGGCCATAAAATGGAAGTAGAGATAAAAAATAGAGGAGCATATGGTTCGGCTTTGGTCAAGATTAGTGGTGATGAGGAATTCTTCTCTGAAGCTGGTAAAATGTACCGAGCTAGTGACAATGTCAAATTTGAAACTACGACTAGAAGTGAAGAAGGGACTGGATTTTTCGGAAAATTGAAGAAGGGAATGAAATCTGTATTGGCTGGTGAGAGTTTCTTCATGTCGAGTTATACATCTGTTGATGGCAAAGAAGCTGAAGTTGGAATAGCACCTACAATGCCTGGAGAAGTACATCGTGTCGATGTCGGTGCAACAAATTGGATATGTGCTGGTGGATCATTTTTGGCAGCTGGTGGTGGAGTCAAAGTTGATACTAAATATCAAGGAATAATAAAAGGAATGTTCTCAAAAGAAGGGTTGTTCTATTTGAAAACTTCAGGAGATGGGCCATTGATAGTTAGCGCTTATGGAAGAATAACAGAGATTGAAGCTAAAGATGGAGTGTCTATTGATAATGGACATATAGTAGCATTTACCGAAGGATTAGAATATACCGTGAGTAAAGCAGCGAAAGGATGGATGAACTCTATGTTATCTGGAGAAGGATTAGTTTTGACTTTTAAAGGAAGTGGAAAAATACTAGTTCAATCACACGATATGGAGAGATTTGGTAGGGCAGTTGGGCCGAAACTACCACCGAAGGAGGCCTAATGAAATACGAAATATTAACTGGACCGAGTTACGCGCTTGCTGAAGTTGAATTGAGTGAAGGCGAGAAAATAGTAACGGAACCTGGTGCGATGGCTTGGATGGATGATAACATAGAAGTAGAGACTAAAATGAAAGGTGGACTTTGGGCAGGAATTAAAAGAAAGGTAGCTGGAGAATCATTCTTTCAGAATACCTATGTCTGTAATTCAGGAAGAGGTAAGATTGGTTTGGCCCCTGGAATTGCTGGAGATGTTGTAGCAATAGATATTGATGGAGAAATTTTAACCGAAAGAGGTGCTTACATGGCATCGGCAGGAAATATAGAAGTCAGCGCAAGTTGGGAAGGGTTTCAAGGAATGTTCTCAGAAGGATTAGTTGCTCTTAAAGCCAGAGGAAATGGAACGTTGTTTTTCAATGCCTATGGAGACATACAAGAGATTGATGTTAAGGGCGGATATGCAGTCGATAACGGTTATGTTGTTGCTTGGGAACCGACTTTGAATTATTCAGTTAGTACTGCTGGAAGAGGGTTGAAAAATTTCCTATTTGGAGATCAATTGATAACTCGTTTTGCAGGACATGGAAAACTTTGGGTACAGTCAAGAAGCACGCATAATTTAGTTAGTTTTTTGCACCCATTTAGACGAGTAAAACCTAGAAATAATGGATGAATTTGATTTAGAAGTAATATCTTGTAAGAGTTGTAAGAGATTGATTGAATATGCTGATGATGTTAAAGAGAATGGCAGAAAGGCAGGATATGAGAAAGAAGAATACTGGTGTAAACCTGTACCTTCGTTTGGCCCAATAAATGCTGAATTGTTAATTGTTGGACTCGCTCCAGGAACGCATGGAGCAGGAAGAACTGGAAGACCGTTTACAGGAGACTATGCGGGTGAATTACTATATCAAACTCTTTATGATTTCGATATGAGTAATAAATCTGAATCATTGAATAATGGGGATAATCTTGAATTGAAAAATGCTAGAATATCTAATGCCGTAAGATGTGCCCCTCCGAACAATAAGCCAACAACAGAAGAAGTTAATAATTGTAGTAATTTCTTAATAGAAGAGATCTGTATGATGAAAAATTTGAAATCTATTTTAGCATTGGGAGGTTTAGCGCATCGAGCAGTGTTGAGAACGATGTCTTTGAAACAGAGTGAATACCCGTTTAGCCATGGTGCTGAGCATGAGCTTGATGGAATAGAATGGAAGCTTATTGATTCATACCATCCAAGTAGATATAACTTGAACACGGGACGCTTGAATGCAGAAATGTTCAAAGACGTGTTTGAAGTTTTGAAAAGATAGGTATAGCTTTTGTACCCGTGTTGAATACAGTACAGTAAATATGGAAAAAAGAAATTTAGAAATTGGAAAGATTGTCATATTCTTACTTATGATTGGAGCAGGGGGTCGAATCGTACTGAATAGTTACCCAAACATAGAGACGGTCATGGTATCTGTTTTTCTAGCTGCAATACTCTTACCTAGACATCTTTCAATAATAACTTCTTTAGCTATAATCGTACTGAGTGATTGGTATTTGGGATACCTTCCAGACTCGGGAAATATTCTAGCATCGATAATTGTGTTTACTTATTCTGGATTTCTATTAGTTAATATTTTTGGAACAAAGATTCAAAACTGGATATCTGGAAAATTCGGAAGCGGTACCGTTCTAAAATTTAGTGGTGCAGGGATTTCTTTTGCGTTGATATATGACATATGGACTAATTTTGGTGTATGGTTTTTGAATTATGAACATACATTGGAAAACATGATTACAGTGTACATGTTAGGAATTCCATTTATGCTCTATCATATGATGTCTAGTGTAGCTACATTTACAATGATAGGCATTCCTGTCTACTATGGACTCTCCCAAACTGTTAGTGAAGAGATTGTTGTAGAACGAAAAGAGATTTCGAAAAGAGTTTAAATTTAGCCCACTATAGGAGAAGGCGGGAGAATGTACGTGATTGAGGTTTTATTGTGAGGAAAGAAATCTTTGTTGGTTTGATTATGTTATTGAGTTTGGTTCCTGCCAGCTCACAAGCTTACCCTCAATTTGAACCTTCTTATTTCGATAAAGATGGCGATGGAATAGATGATAGATTATATCCATTAATAGATAAGGAAGAAGATTTGAATATTTTTTTAGTATTCAATCAAAAGCCTGATGAAACGCAGTTAGAAGAATTGAGAGTACTTGGATTAGAACCTGATTTTGTTTCGAAATATATACCAACTATGATATTCTATGATCTGCCTTATTATTATATCCCAGATTTGCTCCATATTACTGATTTAAAACTAATAGAATGGCAGAGTATCTATTATCCACTACTAGATACCTCGGTACCAGGAATATTGGCAAGAGGTTCTGAAGAATATGGAGACGGTGCAGCAGAACTTGGACTGACCGGTGAAGGAATTAACGTAGCAATCATAGATACTGGTGTAGATAATTCTGGTTTTGGACAGGCACATGAATCGCTTGATGATATGGATGATGACCCACTAACTGATGATCCGAAATTTATTGCCGGTTGGCAACCGTATGCATATTGTGTTCAAGAAGGAGATTTTAATTGTCCAGAAGATGGATCAAAGGACCCAGATGACAGAGCAGGACATGGCACACATACAGCATCAACCGCCATAGGTACTGCGGGAGAAACGAACTACTGTGATGATAATTGTTCTGGAGTTGCACCGGGTGCAAGATTGATAGATGTGAAAGTTTTATCTGATCTTGGAGCAGGTGGATACCTCATAGAAGGATTGGAATGGATAATTGATAACAAAGATACTGATTGGGAAGATGACGGTCCAGAAAATGATGGAGTGGATGTAATATCTATGTCATTAGGTTCAGGAGGTACAGATGGTTCTGACCAAGCTTCACAGATGACTAATGCTGTTGTCGCAAATGGAATTGTGGCTGTTGCAGCAACGGGTAATGATGGTGATCAAGATATAGGATCACCGGCAGCAGCAGACTACGCCATAGCTGTTGGTGCAATGGATAATAGAAATACCATCTTACGAGATGACGATGAATATGATAGTTATAGCAATTACGGACCAAGACAGGATGATGGAGATGAAGATGAATGGGACGAAATGAAACCAGATGTAATGGCCCCTGGAACTGGGATAACTGCAGCTCAAGAAGGTTCGACTTCGGGAGAAAGTACGCAAACCGGAACATCGATGGCATGTCCGCATGTTGCTGGTGTTGCAGCACTTATGTTGGAATTTGATGAAAGTCTAAGACCGACAGGAAATGGAGGAAATAGTAGTGATAACTATGAAGTTTATGATAATCCTGTTCAATTTGCAATGAGAGATTTTGCGGATCGTGGTTTTGATCCAGATAATGCGAATAATACCCATTACGCAAACAAAACAGGATGGGGATACATTAACGCATATGATTTGTTTGGATCACAAGAACCTGATTTAGAAATTAGAAGTGTAAATGTAGATCCGGACGAACCTAGATGGGGAGATGAACTGACCATAAATGTAACTGTAAGAAATAGAGGATTAGAAGACATATCAAGTTTCTCAATTAGAATGCGTGTTGATGGAATGATTTATCAGACAGATTCTCATGGTTCAGTGGGAGCAAGACAGGCAGAAACATTAACTTACAATTGGGAACCGCCGGAAGGAAATTTTACATTAAAGTTTGAATTATATGGTATAAATCCAGAAGATGCAAATTCTGACAATAATGAAAAAGAGATAGAGGTTGGAATTGGACCAGCAAGAGAAGATTTGAAACTGAAAAATTTGAATTTAGACCCTTCGAATCCTGAAGAGGGAGAAACTGTTACTTTAACTGCTGAAGTGGAAAATATTGGAACTGATAATGTTACAGAATATAGTATTACATTCTACGATGGTAATGAAGAGATAGAAGAGTTTGAGAATGAAGAAACGCTAGGCTCTGGAAACAGTACTACGTACGAAACGGAATGGGTGGCTACAGATGGAGAACATGACCTAAGGGCTGTTGCACGAAACGATAATGATCCCAACAATGATAACAATGAATATACTCGTGAAGTTAACGTAGGAAGTGGTGGAAATAATAATGGAGGCAATCAAGGAGAGGCCAATTTCTATCTGAAAGATTTAGATTATCAAACACCAGTAGTGAATGAAGATACTTCAGTTAGAGTAACTGTAAAGAATATAGGAGATGCATCTGGAACTGCGAATGTAAAATTGAGAGTGGATGGTCAAGACATAACTCAACGAAATCAGGATTTAGATGAAGGGGAAGAAAAAATGGTAGAATTTATCTGGAGACCGGATAATTCAGGGGATGCGACAATAGAGATAACGGCAGGAGACTATTCAATAAACGAAGATGTCTATGTAGAAGATTCGAAGATAGCAGAAATAGAGATGTCACCTTCACAATACGAAGTTGATACAAGTGGAACGAACGTATTTCAAGTAACTGTAAAGAATCTCAGATCGTCATCTCTAGACTTAGATTTGAGGATAGATATTTCGAATCAAATTCTTACGGCGTGGATAGGTACAGTTCCACAGACTATAGACGGTAATAGTGAATGGAATGGTGAATTAATGATTACAGCGAAAGATAATATTGACGTCGGAAATTATCCACTAGAAGTATCGATATACCGAGATGGAAAATGGATTGATTCTGCAATTTCAGATGGAATTCTAATTGTTAAATCAGATACAATAGAAATTAATTTGACCCCGGGAAGTTACTTTGAACTATCGATGGATATTTTCAATCCTATGAGTTCTGGAACAACGATAACAGTTACTGCAGAAACCCCTAGTGGAATATCTGTTCTTTACAATAATATGCCGACCTATTCAGAATACGTTGAAGGCGAAGGGATTAGGACTGTGACTGTTAAGATTACAGTTGATAATGTAGGTGCGCCGGCCGGAAATAATGAGATTGAAATTAAAGCGAATGGAGGTTCGTTTGCTGGAATGGCCACTGTGAATGTAATACTACCTGGTGGTGAAGAAGAAGGGGACGAAGAATCTATGATGATGACTATAGCAATAGCAGTTGGAGTTATTTTGATAATAGGTTTAGCAGCTTATTTCTATAGAAGAGATGATGATGAATATGAGTATTATGATGATGACGAAGAATATGAAGAAGAATGGTGATTAAGCCTCTGAACCGATTGCTTCTGAAATATTTGTAAACCCTTTCTCTTTAATTTTATTACGAAGGCCACTGACGATTTCATTAGTAATGCTTGGACCTTCAAAAACTAATCCAGTATAGATTTGAAGTAAAGAAGCACCTGCAGTTATTTTATTCCAAGCATCATCAGAATTCATAATTCCACCAACACCGATAATTGGTAATTTGCCATCGGTTTTATTGAAAATATGCCTAATTAATTCTGTACTTTTATCATTAAGAGGTGCGCCGCTTAAACCTCCGACTTCTGAAAATATTTGTTCAGTTTGAGGTGTTGAGGTTGGGCGTGTAGTAGTAGTGTTAGTTGCTACTATTCCATCTATTTTAGCAGTAGAAGAGGATAGGATATTGTCTAAAGCTTCGGAGGATAAATCTGGAGAAATTTTGATAAGAATTGGTTTTGGATTTAGAGAATTTTCCTCCCCTTTTCGTTTGTTGATTTCTGAACAATCATCGATTATCTGATTTAATGCTGAATTTGATTCTTGTATATCTCTTAATCCTGGAGTATTGGGTGAACTTACATTAATTACAAAAAAATCTCCAGCATTCCAGAGTAGATCTATTGATTTTGAATAATCTGTAGCGGCATCTTCTAGGGGAGTAACCATTGATTTAGCGAGATTAATGCCTACTGGATTTTTAGGCCAAAGACCTCGCGCCTTCCATTCATCTAAAGTGTTTGACATACCTTCAGCACCAGGATTATTGAACCCCATACGGTTGATTAATGCCCGTTCTGAATTTACTCGAAACATTCTAGGCTTTTTATTGCCGTTCTGAGCATGAAAAGTTACACCTCCTAATTCTGTGAAACCGAAACCTAAGGAAGGCCAAGCTGGTACGGCTGATCCGAATTTATCGAAACCGGCAGCCAAACCTAAAGGATTGGGAAATGTAAGACCGAAAACAGTTGAAGATAAATCTTTAGTTGAATATAATTGACGAAGGATGGCAGTTCTTCTCTTTGATTGACTAAAGAATTTTAGAAGATTGATAATTCTATCATGAGCCTTCTCAGAATCCTGAAGAAAAGTTACTGGGCGAATCAGATTTCGGTATAAGCTACCCATTCTAAAAATGATACCTAAGAGGCTAAGATTTAAGGATAACCCTAAAGTTTCATTGTTTTGAAAAACCAAGTACCGATGAAGATGAGAACTAAACAGAGGGAAGACAGTACAATGAAATCTTCAAATAAACCGAATTCCTCAAAAATCTCGTTAGGAATTAAAGTAAACCTAATTGCATCTACAGCGTAACTGACTGGATTTGCCACTGCAGCATAATATAGAGTATCAGGAAGATTTTTCTTTAAGAATAAAGCACCACTTAGAAAATACATTGGAAAAACGACTAAGCTAGTAACTAAACTGAAACCTTCAGTAGATTCCATTCTAGACCCTATGATTAATCCTATGGAAGTCATTGCCACAGCCAAGAGAAATAAGAAAAGGTATGTTAAAAGTAAAGATTTTGGCGTATAAACTAAATCTGGAAAGATAAAATATCCTAAGAAAAGGATTATCGATACTTGTATCATTGAATCAGTAACGCCGCCCAATACCTTACCGATGAAAATGGAAGAACGATTCAATGGCGAGGCGAGAACTTCCTTTAGAAAATCAATTTTACGATCCCAAACGATGTAAAGGCCGTAAAAAACTGATTGGAATAATACAGTCATGCATAAAATTCCAGGGAAAATGAAAGAAGGATAATCGACCCCTCCAAAACTTTCGCTGTTATCTATAGAAGCCCCTATTCCTTTTCCAACTATTAACAGCCACAAGAGAGGAGTAAGAACGGACCCTATAATTCTAGAATACTCCCTGAAATAGACTTTCAACTCCCGTAACCATATTGCATAGATACCTACCAAATCGTTCATTTGTTCACATTCCTAACTCTTAACATATGAGCTGATGGTTTTTCGGCGCTTTCTTCCCTTATGTCGTGACCAGTGTAATGAAGAAAGACGTCGTTTAGTGTTGTGTTACGGACGTCGAATGATTTTATTTCTCCAACTGCAGAAAAAAGTGTAGGAAGATTATGAGCGACATCTTTGACTGCAACATCGAGCCTGTTATTGCGAGATTCGCATCTACTTACAAAGTCCAAAGAATTTATCTTATCTACTAAACTGTCAGAATCTGAAACTTCTAATTGAACGGTATCTCCGCCGACACCGTCTTTAAGATTTTTAGGAGTATCCATTGTGATGATTTTTCCATAATCGATAATAGCTAACCTATCGCAGAGACGGTCGGCCTCTTCCATATAATGTGTAGTGATGATAATGGTAACTTTGTTATCCTTGACTATAGATTCGATATGTTCCCATATCTTTTGTCGAGCTTGAGGATCTAAACCTAAAGTAGGTTCATCCAAAAATAGAACATCTGGATGATGCATCAGACCTCGTGCTATTTCGAGACGTCTACGCATTCCTCCTGAATATGTTCTAACTAAATCATCAGCACGATCTTGAAGACCGACTAAATCCAAAGATTCAGTTATACGAGATTTGATATCACTACTAGGAACGCCATACATTAGACCATGAAGATAGAGATTCTCTCTTCCAGTTAAAATATCATCACTAGAAGGATCTTGAAAAACGATACCGATTTTATTACGAACTTTAGCAGGCGATTGAATAACATCGAAACCAGCTACTGAGGCTTTTCCTGAAGTGGGTGAGAGTAATGTTGAAAGAATAGATATGATTGTAGTCTTACCTGCGCCATTAGGACCTAAAAGACCGAAGATTTCGCCTTCTTTGATATTGAAATCTACACCGTCAACGGCCTTAATCTTATCGAAGTGTTTTGTTAAGTTCTCAACAGATACTGCAATAGACATAGTACTCCTGAAATAAGACCGATAATAAGAATGTGTGTTACTCACCGTCTTCAAAAGAAGAGCTGAAGGCGAGATAGATACCAACGCCTGTTAAAGGAATACTAAAAATTAGAGAGAGAAAAGAAGCGTCTGGCAAATGAAACCAAGAGAGTAATAATGTTAAACCTGAAACTAAAAATATCGCAGAAAGTGAACGCCTCAACATAATTGATTAGCCGCAGTAGTGAATGGTAGCTTAAATTCTATTGTCTATAACTGAACTATGCCAAAAGAGGTTACGGTCATAATACCGACACTGAACGAAGGTGAATCCATAGGAGCTACAATCGAATCGATACCATCAAATGTCCCTGGAATGAATATAGGGGTTTTGGTAATTGATGGGAATTCTACAGATAATACTGTAGAAGAAGCAGAGAAGAGAGGAGCAAGAGTTATTACGGAAAAACGAAAAGGTTATGGACGCGCATACAAAACTGGATTCAAAGAGGCGAAAACAGAATTTATTGCAACAATGGATGGTGATACGACATATCCTGGAGATGAGATACCGAGAATGGTAGAGATGTTGGAAACTGAGAATTTAGATTTTATATCTTGTAATAGGTTACAAAAAATGGATAAAGGCGCAATGTCTTTTAGCCATAGAGTTGGAAACTGGGGGCTTACCTTTTTCACGAACTTATTGCATAGAATAAAAATTGGCGATTCACAAACTGGGATGTGGATTTTCAGAAGAGAGATATTAGATAAAATAAATTTAACAAGTGATGGGATGCCTCTATCTGAAGAGATTAAAATTGAAGCTTGGAAAAATAAGGATATAAAATGTTTAGAAGTTCCTGTAAGGTATCGCATACGAGTTGGAGAAGTGAAACTTAATACTTGGAATGATGGAGTGAAAAATCTCTGGTTTTTGTTTACCAAGAGATAATGAAATCTAATGAATAGACTAGACTATTACTTAGCTATAAATCACGGATATACACATGCAGTAATACTTGGAATACCTATATTGATACTAGGATTAGCAAATGATACTGATGAAACTATACGCTTGATAAGTTGGTTTTCACTTGGAGGAATAATGTATGGATTCGGTGCCATTCCATCTGGATGGTTAGCAACTAGAAATGCATATGCTACTTTGAATGGAGGGTTATTTCTCATAATAATTGGATTACTCTTAGCAGGTATACTAGAGGAAAAATACATTGGACCTGCATTTGTAATCATAGGAACAGGATTATCTGCATACCATCCAACGGGAATGGCAATATTGGCTGAGATCTATCCTGAAAATACTGGAAAGGCACTGGCACGAAATGGTATTGGAGGGAATATAGGACAGGCAGCCGGTCCTGTAATCGCAGGAGCTTGGATATTCTTGGGACCTGAAAATATATTTCTAATTTTTGCAATTCTAGGAGTATTTACCATGGCTTCAGGAATAGGTACTGTGCCTTCGCTAACGAAATCGAAAGCCGGTGATTTGAAATCGATACTGACTCTGTTTACGACTGCGATAATATTACTTCAAATAACGAATGTTCTGAGTGGATTGGCATTTCGAGGTGTAGTAGTAATGAGTCCTGATGAGATAGATTTTTTCCTACAAAAAACTCCAGAAGAAGCGGCTAAAATATCAGCCATAATGATAAGTTTAGCAACGATAGCAGGCATATTTGGAAACATAGCAGTTAGTAATGTAATAGATAAACGTGGACCACCGTATGTGATGTTCATAACCAGCCTATTCGTCCTTGTCGGAGTACTAATTTTTTCTATGGCACTTACTGAAAAAATACCGGGTGGACTGAGTCTAGTAGCACTCGGTATGATTATTTTTGGAATGGCAACATATGGTTTTCAACCGGCATCAAATACATATCTTGCTCAGCAGACAGAAGTTGGTGGTAGAGCCACCCTATATGGGGTGACTTTTGCACTTAGGTTTGGATTATCCTTTGGTGCGCCATTAATGATTGTCCTTCTAAAAGATATAGAAGGAACGATGATAATGATTGGATTCTCAATTCTAGCTTTAATCTCAGCTATTGCAATATTCAAGATAAAATAAATTAGTCGCGCTCTAGAAAGAACCAATCCCAATAAGAACGACCGTCATACTCATTGTTATCCAATTCTGAAGCACAGTTTGTATTAGATAATGATGAGCAGGAATCGTTTGCAAAAGTGTTTGTGAAGTGAATCTTTATACTAAAATCAGAGTCTTGATTCTGACGTATGTCATCGGCCACTAAATCTATCGTATAATCTTCTCCAACACCGTTGTATACTTGGCTATCACCATCTACACTCCATGAGTATGAATCCCTAGATATGTTGAAATAGATGCGCTGCGCAAGATATTGTTCATTGTCCCAATTCGATGGACGGTCTTCTGTAGGACCGCATTGTGGATTATCATCATTCCAATAACAGGAATCCCATTTGTGTTCATCATAATTATCATCACTATTATGGTCGGTGTAGAAGATATCCATATAGCCGAAACCGAGTGGACTGACTCTTGGAGCTAAAGAATTTGAAGCATCAGAAGTGAAACGTAGAGTTACTTGCGGAACATCATTGTTGGTCATTTGATATTCTGGATCCCCATAACTACCGCCATGATAATTCATGACACCTTCTACGAATTGTCCGTTTCTAGCTACGAAAACTTCAGCAGAATCTGAATTACCGCCGACAGATACTTTTACTTTATAATTACCATTATTAACGAAAAAATCATCTATTTCGACTTTTGCCTTTGAACCCTCTCCTGAACGTGCTTCTTCGTAAGCGAAACTGCCAGTAGTTCTAACTTTTCCATCATATGATATCTCATAATCGACTTGATCGACAGAGCGCCAGCCTAGTGTTGGTGCTGTGATGTATACTTTGAGAACTAATTCATCATCTAAAGTTCCAAAATCATCTGGATTACTGGAACCTAATGGAAGGATTTCGAGATTAATCTGACCGATTCCTGGATAAAAACCGACACTACTAGAAATTAGTGAAATAACTAAAAAGAGAACGAAAAATAGAGAACCTCCTACTTTAACATTCTTGGCAGGATATCCTAATATTGAATCCGTACCCACTTCCTCATCTGTATCTGTAAATTCAGCATCTTCCACAAAATCGTCATCATTCATTATCTATTTTGATGAGGATGTGGTTATTATACCTTGCGGAAAAGAAATAGTGTCTAAAGTTGTTCTCTCTTACGATATCGAGTTGCATAACCTGTAATTCTGTTGCGCATTACGATACTAGAGACATCAGTGAGCTCACTTACAATGGTTTTGTTATGTTCGAAATCATCGGTAAAACGATCTGGATATTTCTCAACAAGCTCTATTGCGACTCGTTTGATGTAGGTCGGTCTGACGTTACCCATAATATGGCTCGAAAAAGAAGATGTATATATAATCAACGCAGCAAAATGCATATAATCTGAACTTTGTGCACAAATATGCTTCATGAAGCCTCAAGAATCCGGAAATTAGCGGTTTTCACTAGAGAGGGGACTCGTTTAGGAATGGTGCATGATGTGCTATTCGATACAGCTACACGCAGAGTCTCTGCACTTTACATTACTGGAACGAATAAGAGAAAGGTTCCGAATGGAACCAATATAATCATACCTTATAGATGGGTTCAAGACATCAATGATGTAGTCATCTTGAAATATTTTCCAGATGATTTGGAAGAAGAAGAACCTGATGATGAGATAGAGTTCGAGTAGGTATCTAATTAGAATAACAAAATCTATGGGCCTGTGGGGTAGTTTGGCATCCTTGTGGCTTTGGGAGCCATAGACTCCGGTTCAAATCCGGGCAGGCCCACCATTGATTTAACCCCAAAAGAGAAAAATGTAGGAGATTATTAGAGCCGGGATGGCGCTGTATAGTGTAGCTATAATCGCCATTCGAGGAGTTAGAGCGATAGCTGGAAAGAGAGCGTCACCATCGTTAGAGATGGCATTTCCGATTAAAGCAGCGAATGGAATGATTCCATTAAGATAGAGTGTTGTAACTAAAATCTGAGGGCCGCAACCTGGAACGAATCCTACTAGAATAGCCAAGAGAGGAACAACAATCCAAGCTGCATCTGCGAGACCGGCTAGATCTAAATCGAAAAAGGCGAAAGCATACTCATATGCTAGATAGGCTACGATAACCCAAGCAGTTACGAATGAGGTTTCCTCAGTAGCGCGAGTGAATGGGTGATCTTTGTGAACTGTCACAGCACTGACCGGTGAGATGGCCCAGACACCTACAGAGAGTGCAGCACCACCTAGACCGATTGCTAGAACGATAGTACCTAATGAATGTAAATCGTATTGTAGGAGTTGCATGGAACCCAAAATAAGGCCTGGAAAAGCGATGAGCATGTAGAGTTTATCTCGATTACGTAATCTTCCGATTACTCTATGTCCTAAGAATTTAACATCGGAACTGTAAAGGTCACCGCGATGAAACCTATCTACCAACCAACCACAGATAACTGCTGCAGTGATTGAGATGGCCATCACTTTCACATAAGTTGTAGGCTCTTTTGCAAGAAGAAGGAAAGCAGCATCACCCATAGTTCCAATCAAAGCAGCGACCATCGCACCGAGAGTGATGTTTCCACGAGCGAAAGCGGTGATGACGACTACTGCACCCCCACAACCGGGAAGAGCACCTAGACAACTAGCAGTTGGGACTTGCCATACGCCACCTTTCTCCATAACCTTACCGACATCGATGTTGAAAAAGCGTTCCAAACCGAAAAAGAAGAGAAGAGTAGCAGCGACGAAAACAGAAACTTGAGTATATGCATCGAAAATTGAAAGGCGAGTAACTTCGCCCAGTTCACCAGGATAGACAGCTGCAATGAAGAGTAAACCTGCAGCGATTATACGGCGATAACGTTCCTTGAATAAATTCTCTGTGTCACCTATATCTAAATCTAATGAGGTTTTTTTCGAGGTTATTGGATTCACGAATCATCCTCCAAAGAGACGTAAACTTCGTTCGCCACTGATGATGCAATCTGTACTGTTTTGCCATTCAGATTGGCCGTTAATCCGCCATCGAAAGAATCCCTTGAAATCAGTTCTAATTGAGTGTCAGGAAAAATTTTATTTCGCTCTAACCAGGCCAACATTTCCGAATTTCGGTCCGGTACCTGTCGGATGATTAAACGCTGATTCAATGGAGAGTCGCTGAGTAGTAAATCAGTATCTGCAGGTAACTGACCATCTGGACCTGGAATTGGATGACCGTGTGGATCTCTTGTTGGGTTTCCAAGATAGGTTGCGATTGCATCCTCTAAATCGGCAGAGAGAGCGTGTTCGAGTCGTTCGGCTTCATCATGAAGTTGCTCACGACCCAGATCGAGTGTCTGAGCTAGAAAGGTCTCCAGAAGACGATGGCGACGGACAACAGAGAGCGCTTTGCGTTGACCTTCAGGAGTCAAAGAAGCACCCTTGTAAGGAATATGACTAACCAGCCCTCGTGCAGTGAGGCGTTGTAACATCTTGGTCGCTGAAGCCGGTGCAACGTTCAGATGTTGAGCCAAATCCTGAGTCGCTACATCGTTGGGACCGAGCTCCCAAATTGACTTGAGATAGTTCTCAACTGCAACTGAATCCATAAGGATGGTTTAGAATAGGCTAATAAAAAGTTTAGCCTTGGCTAAAAATAGATAATTAATTCTCAGCGTGAGCGACCCATGCCTCTTCAGCTTGAAGAGCTTTAACTTTCTGCGGCTGTATCTTTCTATATACTTCATTGAAGGGTCTCTGAATACCGTCAACCTCTAGAAGCTTTTCAAGTGGTATGCCGAATTCAATCTCATTTTGACGTAGAAGAGGCTCCATTTCAGCCCAATCTGCATCAGTTAATTCTGCAAATTCGCCGCCATTGAGTTGATCTTCTGTTACCAATTCCTGAGAATCACGAACATAAATCGCACCACCTGAAGCCAAAGAGAATAGATTTCCTCCCGGGTATGGAGTTGGTAAATCTTGAAGAACGCCTTTTTCATCGAATTCGATACCGTTCAAAATAATGAAACCACCATCATGTAGCGGATCGCCGGCCATAAATGATTCTGCAAGATAATCTAAACTTGTACCGTTTATCACCACTCGTGGTTTACCTACTGAATTAATCAAAGGCCTACCTGCCGCATTACCGAGAATGAAACAATTACCCCCTTTTGCACCATACATGAAAGTTTGACCTACATCTCCATGAACTACTAATGTTCCCGATTTCAAAATTTGACCTAACTGATCTTGACCATTGCCGTGTACAACTAAACGTGCACCATCTAAACCGGATGCTAAATAATCGCCAGAAGAGCCGTAAACATCTATAGAAACTTCCTCAGTCTCTGGACCGAAACCGTTAGCTATGAAGCGATGCCCTTTACAATTATAAATTACAAAATTATGCCAACCTTCAGAAGTCAATCTAACGAGTTCTAGTGCTAAAGAAGAAGGCCCTTCTATTTCATAATCATCAGCATTTATAGTGACTGTTCTCGTATCTGGACTGCTGTCGTCTAATGCTTTGTTAGATACATAAGAATCACATGGATTGGTACTAATTGAAGAAAAGATTTCATCTAGACGTGAATCACAAAGAGATAGTAAACTACTTCTTCTGATATTACCAGTAGGATACACCCTATCTATCATTTTACTTAAGAGTAGAATAGCATCTCCTCTATTCTCACTTGACCAATCTCCTATCTCTTTGATGAACCCTTTAAGGTGATTATAATTCCAATCTAATATAGAGAGCGTGAAAATATCAAATATCTCGTGATGAGAATTGTAATCAGATAAAGAGATACCAGAATAAGTGGAATCATGAATCTGTGAAGTGTGTGAAAGCGGCAAATCTTTCGTAGAAATTTGTTCTCCAAATTTATTATTACAAATTAATTCTTTTCCATCTTCCCCGTCTACAATTGAGAAAATGAATGCACCCCCATCAGTATGACTTCCTCCTCTAGCGTTCCAATATTTATCAGCTCTAGGCCAGAAGCGTTGATCCTCTTCAGATAGACTGGAAAGAGCAGCATCAATAACCTGTTTTTCGGAAGCAGAGAAGACGATACTTTCCTCGCCCTCTTGAATAGCGAAAACTTGTGGTCGTAACATACTGGTGTCTGTTATACCTATTAATCTTGAAGCCTCTGGAAGAGATTGTGCTATGATAAAGAACCAAGGTCCGTCCGGTGAACCGTGTATATGTGTTGTTTGAATTTGATGATAAACCTCTTGCTTCTCTTTAGGTAGTAAAATGAAATCTCTTTCAGTAGTTGGAGCCAAAGATTCGATAACTAACTCCAGAGGATAGCCGTACAATCTGTGGTGTAAATCGAAAACTTGAGCTGAAACTTCCGTATCTGTTTGAAAAAGTGGGAATAAATTTCTCTGTTCTAAATAATCGCAAACAGCTTCGTAATTTGCAAAATCACCATTGTGAACTAATGCTTCATTGAGACCGATAAATGGATGAGCACCGCCTGGGTGCCACACCTTACCTTTTGTTGGATACCTATGATGTCCAATCCATATATGGGCTTTTAGATCTTCCAATTTATAATACCGTATTACATCATCAGCATAGCCAACCATTTTGAGTACGAGTAGATTTCGACCATGGCTGAGTACGAAAGCTAAGGTACCTCGCTCTCCGGCATAAAACTCCGTATTGATTTTGAAAGAAACTTGGAATACGAATTCATCTTCCATCTCTCGTTCAGTAGGAGGTACGCCATGCGGTGGTAGGAAACTCTTACTCAGTTCAGCCAACATTGTTTCACGAGGCCTAACGAAATAAACCACAGCATCAGGAGGTCTGACATCTAAACCCTCTATTGATTTGTAATCATCTATAATCCCTATTTCATGAATATGATCAATAAAATAATTCTCTTCTAGAATAGATTCTATCTCGTTTCTAACAGAGATATCGAGATAAGCTATTGCCAATAAGTAATTGTTTTCCAAGATATCTTTAGTTACACCAAACTGCGATGGATCTAAATCAACAGCTGCGATTCCCCCACCTTTTCCGTTACCACGATTTCGCATTTGAGATAATGATTCTAATAGATGTTTTCCGGCAACTTGAACCGTGGAAGCGAAACCTATGACACCGCAACCCCCTTCGGCTGCCCTTTCAGTAGGACAATCAGAAGAACTCTTCATATGTGAACGACCGTTCGTAACTGAATCAATCCATTCTGTACGATTCAAACTTCAAAACCTCTTGGCAGATAACGTAGAAGATCGACCCTTCCTCTCAAATCTGAAACGTTGTCTAATCCTAGTTTTCTAAGAATTTCTCTAAGTTGCCATTGGACTGATGAATAAAAATTGACGATTCGTTGAGAACCCCAATCCGGATGAATCCATTCTTTTAACTCTGGATCTGTAGTTGTTAAACCAAATGGACAACCCCGACCTCTTTCGCAATTAGAACAGCGGGTGCAGCCCATTGATACTAATTCTGAAGTGCCTAAAACACAGCCATCAGCACCTAATGCAATTGCCTTAGCTATGTCATGAGCTGTTCGAATTCCCCCACTAGCTATTAGCGTGACTTCATCTCGGATACCTTCAGAGACTAGATGTTTGTGAACTTTTGGAACTGCTAATTCAATAGGCATGGCTATGTTTTTCTTTGCTATTTCAGGAGCTGCACCAGTACCGCCATATGAACCATCAAGATGTATAACGTGCGCACCTGCATAGTATGAACCAACTGCGACCATGTCGACATCTGTTGGTGTTGAAACTTTTACTGAAATTAAAGCATCAGGATTGATAATCATAGCCCAATCTAAGTGTTTTTTATGATCTTCAACAGAATAAACTGAATGAAATGGAAATGGAGAAAATAAGGAAACCCAAGGAACTGATTCCCGCATGTTAGCAACAGCTGTAGTAGACTTATCGCCGAGTAAATGCCCTCCTAAACCTGGCTTTGCACCTTGAGCATATTTGAATTCTACCATTGGTGAATTCTTTATTGTTTCTTCACGAACGCCGAAAAGACCGGTGGCAATCTGAGTTATGACATTATCTTTGTATGGTAATAAGCCATCAGGATAACCTCCTTCACCTGTGCAAGTAAGTGTACCGAATTCAGAAGCTGCACGAGCACGAGAAACCATGACTTCTTCTGATACTGAACCATAAGACATACCTCCTCCATAAACAGGAATAGAAAGTTTCAATTTCCTTCTAGTTGGATCACGACGATTTAGAATCATTGAAGTAGAGATAGAGTCATCATTACTGAGCCAATCATTTTCTGGTAAAAACTTGAAATCGAGCTTATCGAAACCTCCTCCGGAATGACCGACTTGATGTTCTAAATCATTTGGTGGAAGACCTGTTTCAGCAGCATACCATGTTGAAAGAATAAGTTCAGGCGTCCAGCGAGCATCTCCCAATGCTGGAGGAATTTCTTCAACGCCGTGAGAACGGTCATGAAAACCGTTATGCAGGTAATGTGTTACCTTCTCTACCACTGCGGGACTGGGACTTTTACTCGTAGCCATCTATATCTCCAAATGCTTCCTTTTCCAAATCTTTTTGGAACATTGCCCTTCCGAGTTCCCCCCTCATACGTCGTACCTCTCTTATTCCCATGGCACCCATTATTTCGAGAAGTTGATCACGCCAAGCAGCGCAGAGATTCTTCACTCTCTGAACGCCCCAACTAACTGTAAATGATTTTGGTAAAACAAAATTAGAAAATTCGGAAGAGATGCATTCGCCTTTAGGTTGTGCCTGTATAGCAGCTAAGAGTGGAGTATCTAATGCAACTGCATCGAAACCACAAATGATTGCTTTAGGCACATGTTCAGCAGCTGCGATTCCCCCACTTCCAATCAAAGTTACCTGATCTCTAATTCCTTTCTTTACAAAATCTTTATGAGTTTTAATTATTAAATCTCGAATAAAATTACCATCACCACGTCCGTGATAATCTGCTACCATATGAAAAACTCTAACCCCTATGTCGAATGCTTTATGCATTAACTCTTCCCATCCTTCATCAAAATCAATTCTGAAACAGGTTTTGATATTTTGATTAGAAAGACTCTTCACTGCACTAATATCTAAAGCTTCGATTAACCTAGGAGAAAAATTCAATTTTTGAATCAACTCTATTTCTGAAGAATTCACCTGAGGGACTAAATGTTTTCCAGAAAGTTTACAACCAAGAATTCCATTTATTGGCATAAAAGCGAGAGAATCGATTTCTTGAGCTGATTTACTCAAAACGTTCAACAGCTTAGCACTTTTGATAGTCTGCGGAGGTGAATCGAAAAGAATTGGTAATTGAGTAGAAAGAGTAGCTGGTTCAGTACCGATAATCTCTCCTTTCGAATTGAAAGAAAGATGCATTGGTTTACTGCCTATATCTGTTACAGTCGATATGAATTCACGACCGTGAATACCATCGCGAGTTGGTCGAACGATTTCAGACATATCAGTCCAAATGCGATCCCAACCAGGACCTCCAAAGCGACCTCTGTATCCTTGCCCCTTAACTGGTACTGCTCCAGTAGATGCTTCTGTTAAAATTGTATCTACTAACTTAGGAGAAAGGTAAGTATCTCCCCAAGATTTCCATTCTGGATTGTGTTTGATAGTAACTACATCCGGATGTTGTATCGTACACCTTAAACAACCAACACAATGATTTGGACGAGGTGCAAAACCACCTATTGGACCTGAAAAAACACCATAAACGCAAGGACGATTCAAAATAACATCTAATTTACCGAAATAATCTCTACTTTCTTTAATAATTAATTTTAGTAAATTAATTCGACTGACTTCAACTAAAAAACGATTAGGCAAATTTGACATATCTGCAGTCATTGCTGTTTCTATGTGATAACGATGATACACAGGGTCCGTATCTATCGTAGAATTAGATATTTTAGAAATATCTGTTTCGACACTAGAGTTACCTTTAGCCATAGCCATAATACAACGGACACTAATAGAGAAGATAGTATATATTAGGAACTTAAAATTGATTGAAAAAGACAGTAAAACTTATATAAGCTGAACAAACGTTCAAAAACATGTTAAATAAGACCGATTCTGCACTAATAGCAGCTCTAAATGATGATGGTAGGGCTTCTCAAAGAGAACTAGCGTCCTCTACAAAAGTAGCTTTAGGAACAGTTAGTAATCACCTCAAAAAACTTGAATCAGAAAAAATAATTAGAGGTTATCTGCCAGATATTGATCCTGAAAAAGTTGGATTTACATTAACGGCAGTGATGCATGTTAGGATAATGAAAGGACATATTATGGAAGTTCAATCGTCTATTGCAGAACATCCGAGAGTGTTTGGTGTTTATGATGTGACAGGCGAATGGGATTCTATGGTGCTTGCACGTTTTACAAATAGAGAAGAGATGGATTCGTTCATCAAAACGGCCCTTTCTCAGAAAAATATTGAACGAACGAACACCTCATTAGTCCTCAATACTGTGAAAGAAGAGTCTAGAGTTATATTATAAGCCAAAATTCTAAATTAACGTAGGTATTCTGTATTTTGAAACATGTACGCGAAACATTTGATTTGTACTGTTGTGATTGGGTTTATTGGAATCTTTTTGATTACCATAGGAGCTTCTGGAGCAGAACCTGAACAAATCCATTTGGCTGTGACGGAAACTCAAAATGAAATGGTTGTACAGTGGGGGACAGAAGAAGATACTCAAGTATCTTGTAATTCACCAACAGAAATAGAATATGGTACTGAATCAGATTCCCTTGATATGAGTCAAAGTGGAACAAACGAGATGTATGATTGGACAACTTGTATTCATACCGTTATTCTTCCAGAGTTAGAAGGTGATACTACCTATTATTATCGTGTTGGAGGAACTGGAGAATGGAGTGATGTATATTCATTCACAACACATAGCACTTTACTTATTGCAGATAATGACATAAGAATTGGAGCAATAGCAGATCATGGTACTTCGAGTAATGCGGAAGAAACAACAGAGAATATGTTGAATGCAGATCTTGATTTAGTTATACATGCAGGAGACATATCTTACGCAGATGATATCGGATCTGGTAATGGAGTTGGGGATCAACGAGTTTGGGATGAATATCAGAATCAGATTGAAGTATTAGCTTCTCAAATTCCACATATGTATGCCCCGGGCAATCATGAAGAAGAAGGTGAGCCGCACGGTTTTGAACCTTATGAAACTAGATTCTATTCTCCTGGAAGTAGTAGTTTTTGGTATAGTTTTAATTTTGAAGGTGTGCATATTATTTCACTCTCTACCGAACATAATTATGATGTAGGAAGTACACAGTACAGTTGGTTAGAGAATGATTTAGAAGCAGCACAAGATAATCGTGAAGAAGTGCCTTGGATAGTTGTGTTTGCACATAAACCGATGTATAGTTCAAATAACCACGGGAGTGAAACAGAATTTCGCGATGCAATGGAAGAATTGTTATACAGATACCAAGTAGATTTAGCAATATGGGGTCATGATCATGGATATGAACGATCATATCCTGTTTATCAAGAAGAGATATATTCAGACATGACTGGAACTGAAGAAGAACCGTATTATCAACCGGGAGCCACCATCCACATTGTTGTAGGAATGGCAGGGAGGTCTCTGTATGATTTTGAAGACCCACAACCTGAATGGTCTTACTACCGTGAAGCTAGTGACTATGGATACACATACTTCACCGTTACAAATGATGGATTGTTGCATTATGAGTATCTTCGTAATGATGGAACTGTTGGAGACGATTTTTGGATAACTAAGAATGAGCCTGAAGAAGAACCTGAAGTAGTGATTGATGAAGAAGAAAATAATAATGAAAATTTAACTGATGAATCTAATAACGTAAGTAAGGAAAATGAGATACCACCTATAGGAATGTTGACTACGATAATTACTATACTAATAGTATCGAGCGCTAGAAAAAGGAGTTAATTTCTTTTTCCGAAAATAGCTGTGCCGATACGAATATGTGTTGCCCCTTCGGAAATAGCATCATCAAAATCGGCAGACATACCCATTGAAAGAAACGGTAATGGAATATCTAATGTTTTGAAGATTTCATTACGTAAATGACGTAAATCTGCAAAATAAGGTTTAGCAGGTTGATCGAAAGGTGGGATAGACATCAAACCTAATAATCGAATAGATGAAAGAGTGTTCATCTCTTTGGCTAATGATAAAACGTCATCTGGATTAGCTCCTGATTTAGAAGATTCCAAACCTTGATTGACTTGTATTAAAACGGCTTGAATAATATTTTTTTCCTCTGCGACTAAATTTATCTTATTAGCTAACTCGATACTAGTTACTGTATGAATTAGATTCGCTTTGCCAACTACTTTTCGTGCTTTTTTACGTGGTAAACGCCCTATGAAATGATATGCTAAATCCTCTGGGTGAAAGGTGGATTCTTTTTCTACGAATTCTTCAACGAAGTTTTCACCGAATTGTCTGAGCCCTGCGTCATATGCTTGAGTTACATCATCTAATGGTTTAGTTTTAGAAACTCCGATTAAACTAATCTCTGTTGGACTACGGTCATATCTTTTACATGAGTCGCTAATTTGTATACTTAATTCCTTAAGATTTTTGAGAAACAATTTTTACCACATCCCCATCCTTTAGTTCACTATCTTTTCCGATTACCATTTTCGTTTTACAATCTATAGCCCGTATGAAACCATCACCTATGTCTGTATGAACTTTGTAAGCCAAATCTAAAGCTGTAGAATTCCTAGGTAATAGATAACAATCTGGAAGAACTGTACCTTGGCCATCGGCATAGTGAGTCTCATCTTCAACTGGGTATGCAGTAATCAAATCCAATTTGTTGAACACTGCATCTTCTATACAAATTTGGACACCGGTAGAATTGAATTTGGTTAAATAATCTGAAATTTTACCAAGAGCAGCAATCTGTTGTTGGTTTAATTTATCAGGAAACAGTACCTCAAATTTAGAAGAGCCGAGACCGTATTTGATGACGCCTGAATTGTGTGCATTCCGAAGAGCTAGTTCTAAATCAGAAGCTGTAGGTATTCCTCCTAATGATTTGAGAGTCTCCAAATTACTGTCGCTAGAAATATCGGCTTTGTTAGCAGCTATGATTATCGGTTTTCCAATTTTTTGAATGTTTTTAGCTAAAGAAAGAGCATGTTCATCTGTCCAAGAATGAACGGAAGCGGGGAGATCGGTCTGTCTCAGAGCAGTAGTTATTTGCGCTAAAGTGATCTGTAAACCGGCCAAACGATCTGAAAGAAAGTCTTCTAGTTTTTCACCAGCCTCTACGGAACGGGAAGTGCGAGCCCAATTTCTCATCAATATTGATGAAATCCAATGATGTATCTCATTTTCTAAAAATTCAACCTCTTTTTCTGGTGGAGAATTTGAAGATATATTACCTTCTAAATCAGTCGTACCTGAAGTGTCTACAATTTGTATCAAAACGCTAGCTTGTCTAAGATCATCCAAGAATTGATTTCCCATTCCTTTTCCTTCATGAGCCCCTGGAACTAAGCCTGCAACATCAATTAATTCAATTGGAATTAATCTTGTACCATCGTCACAATTACTGCAATCAGCATTCAAACTTTTACAGGCACATGGACTAGTAACGTGTGAAATTCCTTTGTTAGCATTAATAGTAGTGAAGGGGTAATCTCCTATCTGAGCGGGTGCTTGAGTTGCAGCTGAAAAAAAAGTAGACTTACCTGCATTCGGCTTTCCTACTAAACCTACCTTCATTACAATCCACCTATACTTGGGCCGAAGTTATCGATTTTTGGTGGTTTTTTCTTTTTCTTTTCTACTGGAGTAGTATCGGATGATGGTTGTTCTTCTGTTTGCGGCACTTCAGGAGATGGGGTCTTAGAAATTGGAGCTGGTTTAGATGGAGCTGGAACATCCGCAGCAGGACCTAGAAGATCTTCCATCTTCTTTGATTTTGTCGAAGTAGAACCGCCACCTACTGAAACTGTTTTAGGTTGAGAAATAGGTGGAGAAGAGGGCGTACTAATCTCTAATTGACTCGAGTCTGTATCAGAAGTTTTAGGCTCTGGAGTTTTCGGTTTTTTTTCGCGTTTAGATACCTCTCCAGTTTCATTGACCTGAGAAACAGATTTACAATTTGGACAGCGAAAAGCACCTGATCTTGTAACTCTAACTTTAGAAGAGCAATCTTGACAACTAACGACTAAAGGAAATAGATTAAGATTTGTAGTTTCGATAGTAGGAGATGGCATGTACTCTCCAGGATGTTTAGACTTGGAACGGTAATACATGAAACCGCCAATCGCTAAAGTGGCGCCGAAAACCAAGAGAAATGGCATGAAACCGTTGCCTTCATTTACTACCGTGAATGAATTTAATATTGCATTATTGGATTCTCCATCAGTCCCTTCATTGATTTCATTTTCGGGATCAATTTCGATTTGTAGATTGTATAAACCATCATCTTCAACTTTGAAATTTACATCTACAAGTGCAAAATAACCATCACCTAAACCGTTGACGTATTCGATACCAATTTGTTCACCATTCAAACGGAAGATAACGGTAATAGTTTGATCGACATCGTCAAAATCAGCCGTGATACGAATCTTGGCTGTGACTATATCATCTACTTTTGGATTAGATGGAGTAAAAGTTATCTCTTCGTCATAAAAACGTAAATCTGGAGTTTTGACTAGTGATAATGTTACTGTTTCCTGATAGGTAGTTGAAGAAGAAGTGAAAAGTAAATGAATTGCCCAATCTGAAACTACAGCCCCCTCACTGACTATTGTAATGCCAACATAATCAGAAATTAAGCCTCCAGGTTCTATTTCATCTGAACTCCATGCATGATAGATATTCAACCCTACACCAGAATCAGAAGGTGTAACTGATAGAGAGACTGACTCCTTGATATTTCCTAAATTACGAATTATAAAATCGAATTTATTATTCACTCCAGCTGCGGCTGAAAGTGAATTCTGATTAATGGTAAATTCTAAGTTATAGAATGGTAAAACTGTTAAACTAAGGGGCGTGGAAATTGGTGAACCGCCGTGTTCAATTATTAAAGAAAAATTATATGTGGCAGCCAAAGCACCTTCTGTTGGTGTAACTAAAATAGATAGTAAATGAGATTCATCGGGTTGTAATGTTTTTGATTCTGGATTCAATACATAGGACCAATCATCTGGAAGATTAGCTAAAGAATAATTCAAAATATTATCGCCATTACCATCGTTAATGATTTCAATAGAATAACTAGCTGTATCTCCAACTTCTACTTCAAGGGTTGAATTATCTACATTAATAGATGTATCATAAAGTTGAAGAACTGATATGAGAATATCTACAGATGAGGCTGTACCATCATTTTCGTCATAAGAACTGATAGTTAGAGAATAAACCCCAGATAGTGTGTCTTCTGGTACGACGATAACTAATGAAACGTTATTCTGTTCACCTACTGTTGCAGGAATTGTAAACCCAGACTCAGTTTGTTCTGCATCAGCTATAATTGCCCAATCAGCAATATCACCAGAAAATTCGAATGTTATGTTAGTATCAGGTGAACTATTGATTGTGAATGTGTCAGTTACCGAATAACCATTATTATTAGATGAATCACAACTGCTGTGATCATGGCTATGGAATGTGTCAGAACAATCTGGGAAGTCTAAAAATAATAGAACGTTATTATTTGAAGAGTCGTAAACTGTAACGCTTCCAACCTTACTACCATCATCCCAAGCATCACCATAATCATCTTCAAGTATTAAGGTATAAACACCATCATCAAAAGTGAGATTCTCTGTATTTACACAATCTGACGTTACATCGTGTGATTGATAAACAGATTCATCTTCACTATTTGTAATTCTATAGAATCCCTCATAATAGAAAGCGTCACCGCAAACTTCTAAATAAATAATAGAACTAGAGCTGTGATTAGGATCTAAAGCCACCGCTTGAAGAGGAAAGGTGACGCTCTCATCTGGATAGAGAGAAGCGTTTTCGCTTTCAGTTGTTAAACCTGTTGCAGTTATTTCGATATCTCGTAATATTTCCACTATTTCTCCTGCATTTTCTGAGCGTTCAGAAATGATGTGTAAAGTTGCAAAGCTAGAAGATCCTGCGCCAACGATACCTGAATTTATTACAAACACAAAATCTTGAGAACTGTTGGCTGCGAAATCCACGTCATCGGAAAAATCATCTAACCAATCGCCAGAAAAAGATATATCGAATGTATCGTTTCCATTACCTGTATTGGAAATAGTGATGAGGACCGAATGATTGACATTACCGAGTATTTCTAATTCAAGAGGGGATGAAAGATTCAAGCCGAATAATTGATCTGTACTTATTTCAGTTATCAAACTAACGGGATCGAGATTAGAATTATCAATTGAAGATACTGTTAAATTTAGAGATGTAGAAAATCCTGATTCTAAATCGGAAGGTGCGACCACATGTACTTCAACGAAAGTATTGCTATTGGCAGCAAGGGATTTTTGCCAATCATCATCTCCATCATTATAGTATACATCCCAATCACTGGGCAAAGAAGAAGCGTCTAATCTTACTTCAGAATCCTCGTCATTATAATTGTAAACTTTGAATCCGATTGGTAAATCTTCTCCGGGATTGATATAGATTGGACCTGTAGTTTCATCAGTTCTTTTAATCCATAATCCAGATAAACCACGCACTTCAAGATTTAGATATACTGTATCTTGATGTCCGGAGATGTATGAATCTAAGGCTATTGTTAATTCAGTTCCCCAGACAGATTCGTCATCAGGTATGGTGATATTCAACCAAGCATTCCCCACATCACCAGAATAAATATAGTAATTATCAACACAGGAATCTCCATCATATTCTAGAGTGTATTCCCACCCCGGCCAATTAGAATCTGACTCATTCATGCAAAGACGATAACTATGTGCTGTGCTATCTTCTGCCAAGTCAGTATATTGTAAATCGAAGCTTGCAACACTTCCTGCAAACTCTGTTAGGTCTAATGTAAGAGCCATGAGTTGGCCTACTGTTGTTGTAACGTCTTTAGTTGCACTTACAGATGAATCGCCATCTGAAAAAGTGTGTATTCCGAATACTTTGAAATCGCCACGAGATGCATCTTCGGGACTCTGTATAATGAAATCCAAATCAATATGTTCATCACTATCCAAAGTTACTTCTGAAATTTGTGAACCGTCTGAATGAATTTCGGGATCATCCCACTGCGAATCTCCATTGTCTGAAGATAATGAAAAGGTATCTTCATAATTTCCAGAATTGCGGAGTCGTACAGTATAACTTACTGTTGTATCGGGAAATACTGTTCTTTCATCAGAACCTAAAATTTCGAGAGTGACGCCATGTGTTTGGTTGATTGAGACGGTTAGATTTAGAGAGTCTGACTGACTATTGTTTCCTTCAGAAGTGATTGTAAAATTAAAACTATAATTTCCAATAGAAGTAGTGCTTTCTGAAGTGATACTCAAAATTATCTGTACCGTTTCATTTTCATCGAGATTGTTTAGAGCAGATTCATCGTTTAGAGACCAAGACCAATTAGATGGTTCAAGAGATGCAGTAAACGAATCTTGATTAATTCCTATATTTCTAACATCTATTGTGAAATTAGCAGATTCGCCCGAGTTAGTATTCTGTACATTATTTTCATTAGTAAGTTCAACGCCGTGTTCCGGTCTGATGTCTATAGGTTTACTGGCATTATTATTATCGTATCTTACTTCTTCGTTGTTATTTGGAACTACAACGCACCAAATATCGTGAGAACCTGTGATAGATGGAGACCAAGTAATATCTTCTAAAGTTATGAATGAGCCAGCGTTGATATCTACAGAAATAGAATCTGTAACCAAATCCCCTTCGTTTGGATCGTCGATTCTGAGCTCTATATCCACATTTTCAGCTTTGCTATTACCTGTGTTGTAAACGGTTATGCTAAAACTCAGATTTTGATGTTGTAGAGCGCTTGAGACTTCTTCTCCATTCTCATCTAAAATAGTAAAATCCTCAGGATTTATTTCTAGCTCAACTAAATCTGCAGACAGAATGGCAGCGTCTATGACTAAATCTAAAATACCATCATTATCCAAATCGCTTGCAGATGGAGAATTAAAAATACGATTATCGCTGAATCTATTAGGTAAAGTTACGTTCCAAATTTCGAAAGAATTGCTAGCTTCGCCTGCATATTCGCCCATGCCATCAATTGCATAGCAAGTTGGTGTAACACAGAAAAAGACATCATCATTTGAATCCTCAAGAGAATCTGCAGTATTTATTACAGCTACAATGGGTGAAGAAATTGAATGTTCGTCATCATCATTTCCCTCTTCAGAATTAGAATCGAAGGCTTCAGACCATCTTAATTGTTTATTTGGAGTCAGCGCCCAAACAAATGATTTTTCACTAGTAAAGGCACCCTCATCGACCCAGCTAACCACTACTATGTCCAATTCCCCATCACCATCTAAATCTCCAATTGCGGGTGTTGCGTCTATATCATTGTCACCATTACCACCATCTAAAACAAATGGAGAAGACCAACCAGTAGAAGTGGAATTATCTAAATCTAACAAATGGAGTCGTGCATTTTTTTCATCGTCTTCGTCCTCTTCAAAATCACCTGCAAAAGGTTGTGCTACAATCAATTCCATCTCACTATCAGAATCCATATTAGCTAAAACGACACTCGGAATCATAGGATGGTAACTAGTATCATCATCAGGTGAATATGCATATCCAACAGTATGAGGAGCCCAATCATTTAGAACTGAAATTCCATTACTTGTTTCTTGAATTCCGTAAACGGATAATTGATTATTCTGTATAACAGAATTGAAAATAGTGGGATTAGAATTTCCTTCATTTTCCAAAACAACGGGAGATGATACTTCCGTTACATCACATGGATTGTCCGGATCTGGACAAATAGGTTTGAAATCCCAAATTAGAGAATGTGAGGTTCCATCTATTGCCATTATATGCAATTCATCGTCATCAATACCAGATACAACTATGTCAGGTTTTGAATCGGAATCTATATCAAAAATAGCAGGATTACTACGAAATATCTCTAAATTAGTATTATAGGATTGATTAGAAGACCAAACAGATGGTTCAGATGAGTATGTTTGATTATTAGAATTATAATGGATTTTTGGTTCGAAGAATTTTACAACGCCGTCAGGAGTAGGGATGGCGACTTCTAAGTATCCATTTTGATCGAAATCGGCTAGAGAAGGTGTACCGTATGCAATTTCAAAATCTTCGAAGCCGTCTAGATATTGAGTTATATTTCCTAAAGAACCGCGCCACATTAAATTGCCAGAATCACCGCGATCACCTACTGGAGAACCTTCACGTATGATTAGGAAACCTGTGAGATTATTTCCATCATATTCTACTGTTGCATAAACAATATGTGAAACATTTTTATCATAATTTCCAACTACATTTGAAGAAAAGTCACCTATGGTAGTACTCCAGGAAAATACCTCTTCACAATGAAAAGTATCAGAAATTGGAACAGAATCTGGATTACAAACATCATCTTCTTCAGATGCTTGATTGACATCCCCATAGTCCCACATGAGTACAGGACCTTTGGAACCTATGGACCTCTCGTAGTAATCTGAATGGCCTGTGTGATTAGAATCATGAGCGAACATAGGCCAACCTCCAACCGACGATGGAAGAAGAAAAGCGAGAGTTAGTAGTACTGTCGCAAGACGACGCATAGAATACTGATAATTAGTCCGTACTTTAACCTTGACGTCTATAGAAGGTCGACCTTTTCCCATGTAAAGTCTGGGTGTTCTCTGCCGAAATGACCGTATGCAGAAGTATTCGAATAGATGGGGCGCTTCAAATCAAAATTGTCGATTATACCGCTAGGAGTTAAGTCAAATTCAGAGTTTATTTTTCCTAGAATTGAATCTTCAGATTCAGTATTAGTACCGAATGTATTCACATCTAATGAAACCGGTTTGTCAACTCCTATACTATACGCTAAACTGAATTCACACCTACTAGCTAACCCAGCACTTACCACATTCTTGGCGACACACCTAGCTGCATAAGCTGCTGAACGGTCTACTTTTGAAGGATCTTTACCCGAAAAAGCACCTCCTCCGTGTCTTGCGTAACCACCATAAGTATCTACTATTATTTTACGACCTGTTAAACCACAGTCACCGTGTGGCCCTCCTGTAACAAATCGGCCTGTTGCATTGATATGAAGTGTTGGCATAGGGTCGAGAAGATTGCTGGGTATCACTTTCTTGATAACGTGTTCTATTATGTCTTCTTGGATTTTATCATGTTCAACACCATCTGCATGCTGTTGTGCTATTACTATTGCATCTATGTTAGAAGGGTTGTTGTTCTCATCGTAAGAAAGAGAAACCTGTGATTTACCATCGGGATAAAAATAATCGACCACTCCTTGCTTTCTAACATGAGATAATTGTTCCGTTAATTTATGAGCATAATAGATAGGAGCAGGCATCAAAGTTGGAGTTTCTGAGCAAGCGAAACCGAACATCATACCCTGATCACCGGCACCCTGTTGACTGTGTAATCCTTCTCCTTGGGTAACGCCTTGTGATATGTCTGTAGATTGAGAATGGATATGTGGCTGAACGGAGAAATTTTGCCAGTTGAATCCCATTTCTGATGAAGTATAACCTATATCTTTTACGGCATTTCTAGCAACTTTTTCCATGTCAATATACCCTGTAGTAGTTATCTCTCCTGCAATAACGGCTAAATCAGTAGTTAGTAATGTTTCACAAGCGACTCGAGAGTTTTTATCCTGTGAAAGAGCTTCATCTAAGACCGCATCGGAAATGCGATCAGCCATCTTATCGGGATGTCCTTCAGTTACAGATTCGGATGTGAAAGATTTTCTAAATAACACAAGTATACAATACACTAGTATCTATAAGTCTCGTGCTTAAAGGGGCCGGATGAGGGAATGCCGAGATAATTTGCTTGTTCATCAGATAAAGTAGTTAATTTTGCATCTAACTTGTCTAAATGCAATCGAGCAACGTGTTCATCTATTGATTTAGATAGAGTATACAATTCCTTAGAATATATTCCTGTGTTCTTATTTTTCCAAAGATCTAGTTGAGCTAAAACTTGATTAGTAAAACTTGCCGACATAACAAAACTAGGATGTCCTGTAGCATTTCCAAGATTCATCAATCTGCCTTCTGAAAGAATTATCACCCCGTGTCCGTCAGGAAAGACCCATCTGTCAACTTCGGGTTTGATGTTTTGACGAACAACGCCGGGATAATCTCCTAGATTTTCTACGTCTATTTCATTGTCGAAGTGGCCAATGTTTGCAACTATGGCATTATTTTTCATCTGAGAAATATGATCAGCAGTAATGACTGATTTGTTTCCTGTTGCAGTGATAAAAATATCGATATCACTTACTACGTCGTTTAACCTTACTACAGAAAGCCCCTCCATGCACGCTTGTAGTGCACAAATTGGATCTATTTCAGATATAGAAACTCGTGCACCAGCAGATTTCATAGCCTGAGAACAGCCCTTACCGACATCTCCGTAACCACAAATTAAAACTGATTTACCAGCTAGCATGACATCTGTAGCCCTCATTAAACCATCAGGTAATGAATGTCTACATCCGTAGATATTGTCAAATTTTGATTTAGTTACTGAGTCATTTACGTTTATTGCAGAAAAGAGAAGATTGCCACTTTCTGACATCTGTCTAAGACGGTTTACGCCTGTAGTAGTCTCCTCACTGACGCCGATTACATTTTTAGAAATCTTGTGCCATCTTTGAGGATCAGATGCTAAACTTTCTTTAAGTAAATCTAAAATTATAGAAAATTCCTCATTTTCAGCAGAAGAAGGATCTGGCAATTCTCCTGTTTCTGCATATATTTTTTCTACTTTTACACCTTCGTGAATCAATAAAGTTGCATCCCCACCATCATCAACTAGCATATCTGGACCTTCGGAATTCGGCCATGACAAAGCGCGGAAGGTACAATCCCAATAATCTTTGAGAGACATTCTCTTCCATGCAAATACGGCGGCGCTTTCGGATTCCGCAATAGCAGCTGCTGCGTGATCCTGTGTACTGAAAATATTACATGAAGCCCATCTCAAATCTGCTCCTAATTCTTTTAGTGTTTCAATCAAAACAGCAGTTTGTACTGTCATATGTAAAGAGCCTGAAATTTTAGCACCTTTCAACGGCTTTTCTTTTCCGTATTGAGCTCTACAGGCCATTAAACCTGGCATTTCAACTTCGGCGAGTTCGATTTCACGTCTACCGAAATCGGCAAGTGATAAATCGGCAACTTTGGATTCAGACATAACTATAATTTATACAGTTAGAATATAAAGTTAATTTGATAAAAATACAATAAAATTGAATAAAAAACAAAAAAAGAACGAAAATATTGTAAAATATACAAATATTTTTATAATAGACTTTAAATTGTATAATGTGAAAATTGACCAAAAAGACCAAATTATTTTGACTTTACTGGAGCAAAATTCAAGAGCTTCGATACAATTGTTATCTAAAGCAACGGGTATGCCTGCCAGTACTGTTCACCATAGAGTAAAGAAATTGGAGAAAGAGGGTGTAATCAAAAAATATACGATTGAATTGGATGAAGATAAAGTTGGAAGAGGATTTACAGTCTACATGATGGTTACCGGAAGAAGTGATAATTATCTCGGTGAAGATTTTTTTAGAAAGAGTGAAGTAGCGGAAGTTTCAGCGATTACAGGTAATTTTGATTTACTGATAAAATTACAATTTTCAGATATGGAACATTTTGATAAATTCTTAATGAAATTTAGAGAAAGATACGGTAGTAACATAGATCGGACAGTATCTATGGTTAGAATTGCTAAACTTAAATGAAAACGCCATCGTCGTTTTAAACTTGTACTGACATGTATAGATAATGTCTAAGTCTGATAAAACCAAAAATATGTCAAAAGAAACTAAGGCAGTGCATGCAGGAACTAATCCTTCGAAAAATGCAGTTAACACACCAGTCTATCTATCTAGTACGTTTTATTTAGATGAGAAGGGGTATCAAGATTGGGCAAATATGGACCCAGATATGATGGTTTATACACGATTAAATAACCCATCACAGGAAGCTGCAGCTAGTAAGATAGCAGCTTTAGAAGGGGCAGAAAAGGGGCTTGTTTTTTCTTCTGGTTTAGCCGCAATACATGCTACAATTACTGCTTTAATGAAAAAGGGAGACAAGATGGTTACGACTGCAGACATATACGGTGGAACTTATGCAATGTTTAAGGAAGATTTTACAGAACTTGGAATTGAAAGTATATTTGTTGATTTGACCGATTTAGAAAATGCAAAAAGAGTATTCGAAGAAGAAGAAATTAAACCTAAAATAATCTATCTGGAACCGATATCCAATCCAACTCTTAAAATATTTGATATAGAAGGTGCTGCAAAAATGGCACATGAGTATGGTGCCTTGTTGATTGTTGATAATACATTCGCAACGCCGATGTCATTGAATCCGATAAAATTGGGAGCTGACATAGTTATTCATTCAGTTACAAAATATTTGAACGGACATTCGGACATGGTCGGTGGTGCAGTAGTCGGTTCTAATGAATTAATGAATGAAGTATGGAAAAAGTTAGTTCACTTTGGGGGATGTTTAGATCCGCATGCATGTTATCTTCTTGAACGAGGTATGAGAACATTACATGTGAGGATGGAAAGAACAACCGAAAATGCTCTGAAAATAGCAAAATGGTTAGAAGCACATCCGAAAATAAGTAAAGTTTACTATCCCGGTTTAGAGAGTCATCCACAGTATGAATTATCTAAAAAGATGTTGAAAATGGGTGGTGGAATGATTTCATTTGTTGTTGGTAATAGTGACGAAGAAGGAATGAACATGGTTAGAAAATGCAAAATACCACTTGAAGCAACATCATTAGGGGGAGTAGAAAGTTTAATTGAAATGCCAGGAAATACTTCCCATATGAATATACCAGAAGAAGAGAGAAAGGAGATTGGTATCGTTCCGGGTTTTGTAAGATTATCAGTTGGAATAGAAAATGTAGATGATTTGATTGCTGATTTTAGTAACGCTTTAGATTCTAATTAAGTTACTATTTCGTTCAAACGATTTGATTCAACAGCGCGTTTCAGTTCTAAACCTATTCTCTGACCGAAACTCATTGAAGAGCCGTGTAGATATGAAGAATATGGAGTAAAGGGGGTGCCTGGAGAACCGGGAATTCTCATACTGACATCGAAGATTACGAAATCTTCATGACCTTTTCCAGCATCGACTGCACCTTGAAGAGCAAATGCTCCAATGATACCTTCTGGATGCATTTCTTTACTAGTTTTAACAAAATTTTCACCTAGTTCGAATGCCTTTTCAAGTAAAGATTCTTTCATAGTCACTGCAACGTGTCCTGTTTCGATAAGTTTCGGTTGTTGTAATTTTAAAATTTCAGATTGTGCGTCTGCAGGTAGACGTAGAAAACCGTCTAGAGAGGTTTGACGTCTCATATCTGTGCCCATCAATTCGAGTTGATCTGAAAGCGGAGAATAAAAGAAATTCAAATTTACTTGTGCACCTAAAATAAATTCCTCGATGACTGCATTTTTGAGAGAAGCTTCTGTAATAGT
>MIZB01000303.1_pt1 | contig 41300 bp, 40 predicted proteins | sample 888171 | NCBI WGS metagenome assembly MIZB01 (sample SAMN05440186, study PRJNA335308) | marine metagenome | isolation source: marine water
ACGACTCACTATAGGGCGAATTCGAGCTCGGTACCCGGGGATCCCACGGATTATTCGGTCAATGGGGGCATCACTACCCAGATAGACCTGGAGATCATAATGGAATGTCAGCCGGCAGAGGTGCTGAAGCATACCCTATGTCTGTAAGATATGATTGGGCTCAAGATTTGTTAGAATGGTTCAATTATTATTTGTATGAAGGCAATATGAAACCTGCACTTCATGTAGAAATGCAAGATAACTTAGGCGGATGGAGAGTTGAGCAAACATGGCCAGCAAATGACAGAGAATTCCTACAGTTACCTATAGGTGAAGGATTGAATGTTGTTTCGGGAAACGGGATAGTTGGACCTACAAACACATTAACACTTGAAACTGAAATTTTTGAAAATGAAACTCGGATATCTGGAATGCCTACTTTCCATGTAGACGTAACAATACCTCCTGGGCAAACTTCAGGACATTTATACATTGAATTAGCAATTGCCGGAGGAATTCATTTGGGACACGGAGTAATGGACCTTAGGTATCATGAAGGTGGAAGAGAATGTGGACAGCCTTGTACGGTTACAGGAACTGTAAATGCTAAAATGCAAATGTTTGCAATGGATGTGGTAGTTCCTGCTGGAAACGCACTAGAACTAGTTATAACGCAAACAAATGATGATTACATTCCCTCACCTGTAAGTAGTGGCTATGTTACTATAGAAACAAACCAAAATAGTGTTTTATCTTTACCTATTATTGATAGAGTGGCTGATGATTTGTTTACGCCCCCTATCTGGTTTGAAAATAATGAATGAACTAATCTAGTTTACGAGATTCGATTTCTTCAATTAACCTTTGTGCTTCAGCCAGGTCTTCTTCATCTTTTTTTGATTTAATATTTTCGACGTTATCCTCTGGCTTGGTATCTTCACTATCCTTTAAATTTGCCTTTAAAGAATTGATTTCATTCTTTAGTAAATTTATCTGTTCGTTATCATTATCTTTGAAATTTTTTTCCATTTGTGATAATTGACTTTTAAGAGACTTAATTTCTTCATTCTCACTATCTTTAAAATTCTTTTCCATTTGCGATAATTGACTTTTGAGAGACTTAATTTCTTCATTCTCTGATTCCAGATTTTGATCATTTATTGTTTTCATTTCTTGTTTAAGAAGATTAAGCTCATCCATAAGTGCCGTCATAGCCATATTCTCTTCATCTTTATCTATGCCTAAATCAACAGTTTCATCTAAAATATCAGGCAAATCCTCGACTAATTCAGACACTTCATTAGGTTCATCTGGCATTGAAGCTTTAGCGACTAATTCCTGGCGTTCTTCAGTATTTGTATTTATTTTTTTTTCTACTGAATTGGGCTGAGAATCTCCTTCGTGAAATAAATGAACATCTCTCTGTGGGAAGGCAATTACTATGTCTTTAGACCTAAGCTTTGCGAATACTTGATGATGGAGATCCGAATTTATTTGCCTCATTTTAATAACATTTTTAATCCATGCAACCAATGCAAAGTTCAATGTTGAATCACCAAAGTTTTGGAACCTAACTAGAGGCTTTCTAGTAGGGTCATCATGCTCAATACTTGAGTTTTCTTTGGCAACTTCTAACAATGCAGCTTCTACTTCATCTGGATTAGAATCATAAGAAACCCCAACTTCAATTCTTAATCTGTAGTATCTGTCTGGCTTTGTAAGATTTAATATGTTCTGATTAGCTAAAGCATTATTTGGAATTATAATGATTACATGGTTTACAATATCATAAATTTTTGTTGAACGAAGGCCTATTTCCCTAATTAGGCAATAGGTATCATTAAAATAAATCATATCTCCTGTCTTGAAACCCTGATCAAGCAAAAGAAGAATTCCTGAGAAGAAATTACTAAGAGTATCTTGAGCTGCTAATGCTATAACTAAACCAACAACGCCTACTCCTGCAACCAAAACTCCAAATTCAACGTTAAATGTTGATAAGAAATTTGTAATACCAAAAACTATTATCAAAATTGAACCAAGGATATCTAACAATGGACCATACTGAGTATCTGATTTACCAACATTTATCCAATCTGAAATCAATGGAACTAGATAATTACTGTAAGCTCGTAAAACAAAGACAGTCGTAAATACTACAAAAGAGCCATCGGATATTTTTGTTAAAACTAAAAATAAAGGTTCAATTGTGGAATTTGTTTCAGCTATTTCCGTGAAGAAAAATGATAAACTCCAAGTAATTATTAACCAGAATACAACTGTAGTAGGATCCCATTCCCATTTACTTAAACCACGAAAGTAGAGTACTATAGGAATAATGAATGTAAGTGTAAGAAAAATAACAAATGACATTAAAATTAACATCCAAATAGCATCGTCTGTGAAAATGATATAGTCTTCTCCAGTATTTCTATTTGTTATAGAATAGTAAGGACTTGGAACTATTTTATCGATTGTACTTCGCATTACTGTCATTGTAAATATAGACAGAAAAAAACCAAATATTCTGACAAATGGAAAGTCTTGACGAAGTCCAAATGCCTTTGGCGAAGAAGTACTCACAAATATACACTTAAAAATATCTTTATAAATCAATTAGGTGAAACCGTATATAGCATCGTATTATTAGATATGAAATGAGTGCAGTATTGAAAGATAATGATGTCGTTAACGCCATAAACGGTATGGATGGATGGGAGTATGACGATGTCTACCGATGTCTGCGCAAAGAATTTGCTTTCGATAGTTTTGAATCTGCTGCAACATTCGTTCAACACGTCGCTAAATTAGCTAGCGAAGTTGGTCATTATCCTGAAATTTTAATTTACAAAAAAGGCGCTGTTAGAATCACTGCAACTACTTCTGATGAAGGTGGAGTAACAGAAAACGATATCGGACTTATTGAAAGCGTAGAAATCTTAGTTAGCTAATTATTTTATTGTAAAAAACTTAGGAAATTGTTAATTCTTTTACAAGATACTCATCCGAATGTTTATCAATGTATTCAATTAAATCTGAGACGTGTGGAGATTCTAGCAAAATTTCATTTGACTCATGGTCTATAATTCGAAATGGCATTCAATACACACTGCGCTAAATTATATATAATTTTCTAAAAGAAATAAGCCTTTATTGGGCCACTTTAATGGGAGGATGTGAAACAATACCTTGACTTAGTTAATGAAGTGTTAAAACGTGGAACTAGAAAGGAAAATCGAACTGGTGTCGACACAATTTCAGCATTTAATATTAACTATTCAATCGACCTAAATGATGGATTTCCATTGCTGACAACAAAAGAAATTTCCTGGAAGAATATTGTTGTAGAAAATTTATGGTTTTTGTCCGGAGATTTGCATATTGGGCTATTAAAAAAGCATGGTTGTAAGTTTTGGGACCACTGGGCCGATGAAGATGGATTTGTGCCTAGTGCTTACGGCAATTTTTGGAGGAAATTTCCGGTCCATGGGAAAGATGAATACAATGATCAAGTTAAGTATGTTTTAGAAACCTTGAAGAAGAATCCAAATAGCAGAAGAATGGTAATAACTGCTTGGGCTCCAGGAAATGCTCAAACTAGTGGTTTACCTCCATGTCATTTATTATTCATTTTTAATGTTCAATATGATAAAAACGGAGAACCTAGATTATGCGTTCACTTGACTCAAAGAAGTTGTGATGTCGCCCTAGGAGTTCCTTACAACATTGCTGGATATTCATTCTTATTACATCTTTTTGCGCATTTATCAGACATGAAAGTTGGAACTTTTGGACATACTTTAGTTGATGCACACATATATACAAAGAAAGCTGATGGAAGCATGGAAGAATATGACCACATTCCTGGCCTGATAGAACAGACTAAGAGAAAAATAAAACCTTTACCTGAGCTTAAAATTGATTCAAGTATAAAAACATTAGAAGATGTAATGGATTTATTAGATAAAGATACTGAAACTATAATGTCAAAATTTGAATTGAAAAATTACAATCCTGAACCGTTTATACCTTTCAAAGTTGCCGTATGAGAGGAATACTAGTAGCAACGTCACCTGAGGGAGTTATTGGAAAAAATAATACAATTCCTTGGTATTATTCTGAAGATTTAAAGAGATTTAAGAGACTTACTATTGGAAAGACTGTAATTATGGGCAGAAATACTTGGGAATCTTTACCAATAAAGCCCCTACCTGAAAGAAGAAATATTGTAATAACAAGGAGTTCAATTGAAGAAGTTGAATGCTTCAGAAGTATAGATGAGGCTGTAGAGACTTGCGAAGGAGATATTTGGTTTATAGGAGGAGCTGGAATTTACAAAGAGGCTATGAATTTAGCAGATTGTATAGATATGACTCTTGTACCTGATAGCGTAACCGGAGAGAATTGTATTTACTTCCCAAAGATAGGAAATGAATGGAAAGGAAGCGAAAAAAAACCTCTAGAAAGTGGTTCTAAATTATTGCATAGAATTTACACCCGTAGGGTGTAACACACCTTTATATCTATACGGCCTAGGCAACTACGGAGAAATATGTCTCGTAAAATAACTGCTTTCTTGCTAGCCATGCTGATGCTACCACTTTCAGCTATGAACACATTAGCTGATGAAAATGATCCTGACTTATCAATAAATGAGATAAGCTTTAGTGACGATTCACCTACAGGAGGTGATGAGATAACTATTACCGCAGAGGTCGCAAATGATGGGGGAACTAGTGGACTAATTACCGTAACTACAAATGTTAGCTTTTACTATGATGGAAACTTTATTGCTAAAGAAACAATAACAATTCCCGGCGGAAATACTGCAGACGCTGAAACTGAATGGACTGCAGTGGGAGGATCTCACAAAATTAAAGTAATTGTTGATGAAGAAGAGCAAATTACTGAATCTGACGAAGATAATAATGAGGAAACTGAAAATATTGCCGTTTCATATCCGCCCATATTGCTTTTAGACGATGATAATAGCGGAAATAATGGTGGTTCGAGGACTGAAACTGACTCATACTATGCCAATGCCCTTGACAATCTTACTAATCCTATTGCATATGATATTGTAAGAGTCAATAGTAGTGCTGATGCTCCTGGAATAGATGTTTTATCAGAGTATCAAATGATTATTTGGGTATGTGGAACTGACTACCAAAGTGGAGACACTGATGTAACTTTTACTGATAACGACAAATCGAATGTCGCAGAATATCTAGAGGATGGAGGAGCTATGTGGGTTATAGGAATGGATATTTTGTATGATTTTGATACATCAGACGGTGATCGTAGCGCTGGTGACTTTGAACACGATTATCTTGGCGTTAGTTATGCCGATAATGACAGGGCAACACCTGCTGTAGTATTTGGTGAAGACGATGATCCTATTTCTGATGGTATAGAATACGATGCTGATGCGATAAGCTCAGATTTTGCAGATGATATTAATCCTAGAAGTGGATTTGAAAAAGTCTTAAGTTCAAATGGAGACTATAATATTTCAACCATAAGAACTGAAGATGAATTCAAATTGGTATTCATGACTATCGATTTTAGTTCTATTACAAGTAGTGAAGATAGGGACGAATTTATGGAAAACGTTGTTGAATACCTTGTTGAACAACTAGAAAATGATGTAAGTTTAAGCAGATTTAATACGCCTAAAGATGAAGAGACTGTTGAACCTAACGTTGAAAACATTGTAAATGTTACAGTAAGAAACAGAGGTACTGAAGACCAGGATAGTATTCAAGTTTCGCTAGAAATTACATGTTTGAATAGCTCGTACACGTTTACTGATTCTGAAACTATTTCGCTAGATTCAGGTACCGGTACTTTTGTTGAGTTTGAATGGGATACTCCTGATGATGAAGATTATGTTTATCAGATAAAGAGTAAGGCCGCAATTTCAAATGATGAAAAAGAGGAAAATAATGAGAAGATTATCAAAGTCAATACCTATGTTACATATGATTTAGAAGTAAAAGACGCACGTGTTACTCCGATGATAGCTGAGAAAGATGAAGAAAGAGAAATGAGCGTAATTGTCACAAATAGTGGAGATGTTACTATGAATTCCGAAGTTAGCGGTAAAATTTACGATGGGGCCGGAAACGTTGTTGAAAATTTAGGAAACAAAGATGTCGAAGATTTAACTCCGGGTGAAAGCTTAACACTCACATGGGAATGGGAAACTGATGATTACGGAACTTTTTGGTTTGAAGCTAAAGTCATAGATGATAATGATGAAGTTCCAGAAAATGATATCATTGATTCTATGATGAGAAGTGTCGATGTTGAGTTTAGTGATGACATGGAAAGCGGAGTAAATGGATGGACTAATTACAAATCATTAAGCAACCCATGGCATTTAATCGATACTGACGAGGATAGTAACAGAGAAGCTTCTAGTCCAACTCACGCAATGTGGGTTGGAGATGAATCTAAGGGAGATGGAGAATATGACAATAATTGGGATTTCTCAGTTTATACAAGTGAAGAAATCTCACTTGGTCAGACTAATCCACAGATGTCCGTTGATATTTGGTATAGCACTGAATTTAGTTGGGACGGAGGTAATGTTCAAATTACAACAGACGACGGGGAGACTTGGGAAGTAATCAACCCTGATGGTGGATATCCTGATGATGCCGTAGTTGGATTGGATAATGAACCAGGATACACTGGAACTTCTGGCGAAGGAGACACTGCTGATTGGGAAACTGCATCCTTTAGTCTTGCAAACTATACTAATCAAGATGTGAGGTTCAAGTTCAGATTTGGAACAGATTCAAGTGTAGAAGCCTACGAAGGATGGTATATTGATAATATTGAGGTTAACAGTGGAACTGAAACTCACTTTGAAGATGATTTTGAAGATGGCGACGGGGACTGGATGGCCGACATTGTTGAAAGTGAGTGGAATTACTACAACAACAAATCATATTCTGGGGATTATTCGTGGTATCTAGGAAACCCAAGTACTGAAACTTACAGTGCATCTCTAAATGATTCACTTGAATCTCCTACGTTTGACATCGGAGACGGTGCTGAAAAATATGTATCTGCTATGGTATGGTTTGCAATTGACGGTCCAAATGATTTTGTCAACTTAGAAATAAATCAATCCGGTGAGTGGGAACTTTTAGAAACTTTCCCCGGCGATGATGGAGATTACTCTAGCGAATACGATGGAGCAGACGAGAATGGGTGGCTCTATTTTGAAAGTGATGTAAGTGAGTATGAGGAAGATGTTTCATTCAGACTTAGATTTGAATCTAATACCTTCACTCAACTTGAAGGATTATATGTTGATAATTTTGCAGTTTATAGTCTTCCACCAATACCTAACGATGTTGGAACTAAAGAATTAGATTCGCCTAGCACAGCTAAACCAGGAAGAGCTGTAACTTTTACTTCTGAAATCTACAATTTTGGAACAAATGATCAAGATGATTTTGATATAAGAGGCACAATAACGAGAGACGATGGTACTGAAGTTTACAACGAAACTCAAACAATTGATACACTTGAATCAAAAGATAATTCTACATTGGAATGGACCTGGGAAGGTGGGCCTGAAGGTACCTATACAATAAGAGTAGAAACATTGTTAACTGGAGATGAAAGAGCTGGTAATAATCCAAAAGAAGAAAATATAGATATAGCTGAAAGTGGCTATAATGTTGCTTTAACAGTACAAGAGCAAGCAAAAGATGTACTATCTGGTGAATCTGTAGCGTTCAATTTTACTGCCACAAATACTGGAGAAAATAGTGGATATTACGACATAAGCTTAGATTCTGAACAAGAAGATGATTGGAAAATTATTTCCCATGTAAGTTCTATTTATCTAAGTTCAGGCTCAAGTCAAAACTTTACAGTAGTTGTAATTGCTCCAACATTGGAGCCTACTGGAAATGAACATTCCTTTACTGTAACTGTGACAAGTAGAGATGATCCTGAAACTGAAGACAGTAGTGACATCTCCGCAACCCCATTCTATCATTCACAAGAAGGGGGAGATAAAGTTCTGTTAGTCGATGCAAATTTCGGTAAAAATAATGGATATAACAACTACTATAATGTAGATAAAATAGATAGCCGCTTAAAGTTCGCTTTACAGGAATACTTTACTGATGGAGAAAGTCGAGGCTACGATGTTTACACTATGCCTTATGATAGTGAACTGGGATCATTTGGTGAACTAGGGCCATACCCTGCTTTAGATTTAATGAGTAACTATGATGTAGTTATATGGACTCAAGGTGATCATAATCAGAGAAATATTACTAATTGGCAAGAATGTATCAGTGAATATTTAGATCAAGGTGGAAGCCTTTGGATTATGGGACAACAATTTTTAACAGCATTAAATGGAAGTGACGGACCGAGAGAATCCGGTGATTTTGAATATGATTATTTAAAAATTGATTACATTAGAAACAATGTTGGAACGCCTGATCCACTAATCGGAGTAGACGGAGATGAAATCTTTGGTGATGCTGAATATAATATGGGAGATACAAGCATATATTTCTCTGACTATGCTGATTGGATAAGGCCTAACGATGAAGCTATTGGTGCATTTTATACTGATAGAAGTAATTGGTGGCATATTGTAGATACTGTTAGCGATCCGAATCGAAAAGCAAATAGCCCTACTCATTCAATGTGGATAGGGGATGAATCTAAAGGTGATGGAGAGTACGGTAATGGATGGGATTACTCTGTTTATACTTCAGATGAATTCACACTTGGAAACAGCCCCCAGCTATCATTCCAACACTACTATGATACTGAAAGTGAAAGCTATGCTTATGATGGAGGAAACGTACAAATTACAACTGATGGAGGAGAAACATGGGAAGTTATACAACCTAATGGAGGATATCCTGCTCAGTCAGTTAGCGGTTTAGATGGAGAGCCTGGTTACTACGGACAATCCGGAGGGTGGGTACAAGCTACATTTGATTTAACAAATTTCTCAGGCGAAGATGTAAAATTAAAATGGAGATTCGGAGCCGATGGAGTTATTGACACCTATGAAGGTTGGTATTTTGATGATGTTGAATTAACTTCTAACGGAGGAACCACAAGCCATTTATCTGACGATATGGAAGATGGAATGGAAAACTGGGATGACGCTGCACAGGTTTTCAACATGTCTTTACATTATGATGGAGATTACAGACTAATTGTTTCTCCTTTTACATTTGGTAAGGTTAATACTTCGAACGATCGTGAGGACATGGTAGGAAGGGCTCTTGACTGGTTACGAGCCTCTGCAGCTGCAGATGATGTTGGAGTTAAAGTACTCAAATTAGAAACCGACGCAAAAGAAAATTCAACCATTTCGTTTTCAAGCATAATAAAGAATTATGGCTCAGATACTCAGGCTGCTATTGATGTTAAAGCAACTATTCTGGACTCTCAAGAGAACGAAGTCTGGACTAATAATCAACAGATAGCAGGACCATTAGAATCTGGTGAAGAAGAAACATTAGAATGGGAATGGGAAAGTAATAATCCTGGTAAATACATAATTATTGTAGAAACTACAAAAGAAGACGAAAATCATAGGAATGATGATAAAGAAATTGATTTAGATGTTGAAATGGTTCATCTGCCTGAGATATCTACTTTTAATCAAGATAAAGAAGGCGAACCTGGTGCAAAATTAGAATTTAATATTGTTATCAAAAACTCAGCTTCCGGAACCGATACATTCTACCTTGATATGGTTGGATCTGCTGAAGATTGGGGATCTATGACAAATCAAATGGAAATGAAAAGTAATGAAAGTAAAGACATTGAACTGCAGATAACCATACCAGATGATGCTGAATATGACTTATATGATCTAACTATTATTCTAACTGCCGGAGACGTTACTGAAACCTTAGACTTAACTATAGATGTGACAGATAATCCTACAAATTATGAAGTGGAAATATCTGTAAGTCCAACAAACACTGAATCTGTAGCTGGACAAGATGTAGAATTTAGTGTAACAATATACAACAACGGGGATGAAACCGATACATTTGATCTTGAAGTTTTAGGAGATGAAAGTGAATGGGTCCAATTTGAAGAAAACGGAATTACTATTGGAGCAGATGGTGAAGCTACTGTTAATGGAATAATCTCAATTCCTGACGACCAAGATGATGGAAATGTGTATATTGAAGTTGAAGCCACTTCAAGAGGTGACGAAACTGCAAAAGATGATAAAACAATCAGAGTTTCTGTAGAAGAATTAGAAACTGGTGTAACTCTAAGAAGAGAAGGATCTGGATTAAGAACAGTAGCTCCCGGCGAATCTGATACCATCATGTTTAATATTTTGAGTGACGGAAACGGAAAACAATCTATAGAAGTAGTTGCTGAAAGCCAAGCTGGAAACTGGGTTGTATTAGAACCTGCAACATTTGATTTAGATGTTGACGAAGCTAAAGCTGTAAGTGCAACCGTAAATGTTCCATTAGGAACATCTGATGCAACATATCGCTTAGAAATATTAATTTTTGATGACAATGGCAATGAATTAGCAAAATCTATATCAAATATAGTTGTTCAAACTCCAATTGAAGAAATTCAAGATGTTTCTCTTTGCTTCGCTGATTTGAGCAACCTATGTTTAGATTCAGCAAATTTTGAAATCACAATTGAAGCTTCTAAAATACAAACTGCATCTGCTGGATTTATCATTGAGAACAAGGGAACAGTTGATGTGGACGTTGCACTTGAATTGATTATGCCAGACGGATCTAAAGATACGGATCTTTACTTTGATGAAAATAGTAAAGAATGGAGACTAGCTATTTCTCCATCCGACACTAAATTATATCCATTAAAAGTTCAAGCTGGTGAAACGCTAGATTGGGGAGCTTTAGCTGTAATTGCGAGAGAAGTTCTACCTGGAACATACACATACACACTGAATATTTTGTCTGCAAGTGAATCTTCAAGTGGAGGATATGTCTTTGAAATATTAGATCAAGTAACCTTAACAGTTACAGTTGAAGGTGACATCATATCTGAAGAAACTGCGTCTGAAGGAGAAGACTCTTTACTTCCTGGACCTTCATTCTTATCTGTTGTAGGTCTTTTAGCACTAATTGTCCTCAGAAGAAAAAATTAATCAAAATATTTGTTTAAAATTAGCACTGGTAAAAGTAAGAAATAGACTAAGTACAAAAGTAATGCTAAAGGCCACATTGTAAGCCAAAATACTTGTTCTAAATATCTAAGAACTATGGTTATTATTAGTACAATTAATCCAAAAAGTATAGGAAATTTAAATTGTTTTCTAGCTTTAGCATAAGGTATGGTTGATGCAGTTAGTAATGAAACCAAACCAATAGATAAGGGAATTAGTATATTATTATAATCATTAATTTGTGAATACTTAATTGAAATTACTACTATAAACATAGTTAATCCAGGGGAAGGTAACCCAGAAAAATATTCATTACTGCCTTGGTCTCCTATAGTGAAATTAGCTAATCTGATTATACTTAAAATTGCAATTAATAAGGCTGAAGAAATTGCAACTATATTATCTATGTTATATCTGAAATTTACGTCAAAGTTATCATCAAAGATATCTATTGCTGGGCCCTTGTCTAAATCATAGTACAATGAATAAACCAAAATAGAAGGAGCAATTCCAAAACATATTGAATCTGAAATTGAGTCAAGATATTTTCCATAATGATGTTTGGTACCAAATTTTCTAGCCAATGCGCCATCCATTCCATCAATGATTGCACAAAAAGGCAAAATTAACATGGCTACAATGTAACTTTTCTCATTACCATCAATCATGTATGTTATTGCTAAAAAACCCAAAGAAGCACTTAGTAAAGTTGCCATATCTGCGTAAGATATCAAAGTTAATGGCCTAAAAATCTGTTTTAAATTAATCATAATTCACTCATCACTTTGGGTAGCCTGTAATTTTGACAAAATACGCTTGGGAGCCTCAAATAACTTTTCAGTAACTGATAATGAAGACATTGGTGTATATTCTGCCAACTGTTGTCCGGCCAATACTCTGTCTCCCTTTTTCACTAAAATTTCTATACCTGCAGATTCAAATGATAAATCAACGCGAGAACCGAAATGGATTAATCCTATTCTTTCACCCTTTGTAACTTCTATACCTGGTTTAACGTAACTAACAATTCGCCTAACTAAAACTCCTGCAATCTGAATTACTTTCATTACACCAATTGAGGTTTCTATCTTAGTCATTAGACGCTCGTTCTTATCTGAATCCTTGTAAAAAGCTGGAAGGTAACCTCCAGATTTATGTTTAATAGACAAAACTTTCCCATCAAAAGGAGACCTGTTTACATGAACATTATGGACATTCATAAATATGGATAAGCGGACCATTCCACTCTTTATTTCTGCCCTTTGTACAAGACCATCAGCGGGACTAACAATTCCAGATTCAATTTTTCTTTCAGGATCTCGGTAAAAATACAACAAAAAGCAAGAAACTAATAACAAGATTATTGATAAAGTATACATGCTTTCAAGAGGAAGATTTGAATCAAAACCTTGCTCTTCAACTGATTTTGAAAAAAAACCAAATGGAAATAATACCAGGCCAGTAACTAAGAGATATGCTACTTGAGAAGGCATACCTTTAGCAAAAGGAAGTCCGCGTAAGCCATCCGGAGCCTTTCTAAGAGGTAAATCAATTACACCTAATATGGAATCCTGCATTTCTGGCAAAAAATGAAATACTGCTATTGCCAGAAAAACCAAAGCAATTAAACTTCCAATCTTACCCAAAACTCCGTGAGCATAAAAGAATGTTTCGTCTCCCCAGATGTGTTCATATGTTAACCAAATAACAACTGCATTTCTTATTAAATTTAATAGATAAATTGCAGGAACTGTAGCAAGAAATGCATAAAATCTTCTGTCTGCAGGGGCCTTAGTACAAACAACTCCGCCCACAAATATTATCATACTTTGTAAAGCCGTACATGCTAATACAATAGTAACTGATACTGAATCAGGATTACGCCATTCATCACCTTCAATGGCGATTTGAACTTCTTCATGATTGGAAGCTGGCCTGTAATATTTTGATCCATCACCATAATCTAAATTGCCTAAAGATGTTGGAATATCAAATGAATTTAATATCCATATTGATTGTTCAGCAACTATTTGGATTAACCAACCTGAGAGGATAGGGACTCGCTCAACGAAAAAATAAATTCCGCCAGCAACAACTGTCATCGCAGCTAGCCATCTGAGTGGTTCATAGTTAGCATTCCAACGTACACTTAGATATTCATGTATTGCCAAGTAACCGAAAAACGGCATCGCTAATGCACAGAAAAAACCATTTGCTGGATCATTAATTAAAATGTAATGTTCTACTTGTATCCACCAAAAAAAACCTAGAAGTAACCAACCTATTATATTCAAATTGTGACCTATTTTTACAGGAAACTTCTTGCCAAAAATAATATGGGCCTTGCTTGAAAAAAAATATCCTAATGATAAAATAATTAAGGAACTGATGACAAGAACTTCTGCAAGTATAGATAAATCACTAGCCATCACTTAACACTAGAGCCGTTCTAAAAAAAACCTAAGGTCTTTTTTCTAACCAATTCTGCGCCTCTGAATAAGATTCTAAACCACCAATATCATACCAACTTCCCTTAAATGATACTGACAAAACTGGATTGCGTTTAACATTCCAAGTTAAAAAATTACCCATTGCGTCTCTATCTCCTCCGCCTTCTATGTACGTAAAAAAATTATTTATTCCTGATTCTGAAAGTAGCCAATAAGCAGTTGCTGCCAACGTAGATGGAGGAGAGGAAGGTTTTTCAACAAAATCAATAATTCTGTTCCCCTCTAGGTTAGCTATACCATATAATTTTGCTAATTCTATATTTTCAACATCAAATAAACCGATAACATCCGAATTCGATTTTTCGTATAGGTCGATCATTTTTATTAAATCAAAATCTGATAAATTATCGCCTCCAGCTATGAAAACTGGACCTGTCAGTTTTTTCTTTTTGAATAAAAGATTTAAAGCACCTAAAGCGCCTAATTTTTCGTTTTCATTAGTGCTTTCTTCAATAAATAATTCAATTTTCTTATCTTTAGAATTAGACGATAAATACTCTTGAAATTGAGGTGCAAAAAAACTATTTACTGAAACAATAATTCTTTCAAAATCAAGATTATCTAGAGAATCAAAAACNATAATCAAGCATTGGTTTCCCCGCAAGATTAAGAAGTTGCTTAGGTTTATTCTTGGTTAATGGCCACATTCTCTTAGCAAAACCACCTGCGAGAATTATAGCGTCCATTAAAGGTTTATTTTACCGCCAGACATTAATTGCTGTAAGGCATCATCTGCTGCAGATTCTAATTTTTTAGGATTATACAACTCATCCTTTATGTTCTTTCTATGGTCTTTAACTACTTTCCATCTGGCTTGCCTTTCTTCATTAGCCGTTTTTCTGTGTAATTTTAATGCTTCTAGCATTTCCATAGCCTTAGAATGTTGGTTGTCAGCTTTCTTACGAACATTTACAAATTCTTTATGCTTTTTATCTGCTTCTGTAGATAAATGGGAAGCTTCTTTCATAAGGTTACTAACCTTTTTGTATATTTTTTTGTTGAGCTTGGCCAGAACTATAACTTCATTATGCTCATCATTAGCCTTAGAAAATTCTGAATCTATTTCAGCATCTAATTCAGATACTTCTAAATTCAAGTGCTCTTGAGTTGCAAGTTCACTCTCTTGCTCTCCCAAACTTCTCCTCAATATTCCTAACTTTTCCATTACTTCTCTCTCTTTAGAAATTGGCATTTCCGTAGTTTCTCTTCTTCTTTCTAAATTAAGAATTTCTGAATGTAATGCCTGAACTGTATCGGTAAGAGACTTTCCACCTTTTTTGTTTCCTCGCTTCTGTTGCTTTATTGAAATTAGTTGTTTAGCTTTTTCCTGTGCTGTATTTCTTACCTTCTGGTGTTTAGCTTTAGCGGAAGTATTTGATTTCATTTCTTCCCTATGCTTCATAATTTCTTCCATAATCTTTCCTCTTTGATCATGTAAAGCATTTCGCTCATCCCGGAGGGAGCGGGCTTCGTCATTGAAATTATTTCTTTTCACTACACAACTTTGAAAACGTTCTTCAGCCAATTTAATTTCTGATTTTGGCTTTTTTTGTTGTCTAGATTTCTTTTGACTCATAACTAAATACGCCTCTAGGAATTTGTAAACCTCGAGCATATGATATAAAGCTGACTATTCAGCTAATATGCAAATGGATTGAGTATCGAGTATATTGATTTATCTACAGGCCCTACATCTAATTGCATAGGCTCTCCTGTGAATTTTTCAACTACTTCCATATATCTTGCCGATGCTTCAACTCGAATTTCATCTGTAAGCTTAGGCGGCTTACCATCTCCAGTGAAACCTTGCTCAGAAAGCCAGGTTCTGACGTATTCTTTGTCAAGCTTACGTGGTTCTTCACCTTTTTCAAATCTATCTTCATAATCATCTTTCATCCAATATCTACTTGAATCTGGAGTGTTGACTTCATCCATCAGCATTATTTTACCGTTAGATATTCCGAACTCATATTTTGTATCTACAAATATCATTCCATGATCTGCAGCTCTAGAAACTCCCCTTTCGTATAATCTCATCGAAATACGCGCTAACTCCTTGTAAAGGCCAGGATCAACTGCTCCTCTTTTGTATAATTCTGATGGTGCAACAGATTCATCATGTTCACCCTGTGCTGCCTTTGTTGACGGTGTGATTATAGGTTCTGGAAAGGCTTCATTCTTACGCATGCCGTCCGGCAACTCATTTCCACAAAAATTTCTATCTCCCTTTTGGTAAGCCGTCCATGCTGATGTTGAGGTTACGCCAGTTAGGTAGCCCCTAACTACCATCTCAACTTGAATTGGTTCACATCTTTTAACTTTCCAAACATTAGGATGTGGACGCTTAATTATGTGGTTTGCTACAATGTCTGCAGTTTCACCAAACCACCAATCTGCTAATTCTGTAAGAGCTTGACCTTTGAATGGTACAGTACCTAAAACTCTGTCAAATGCAGAAATTCGATCTGTAGTGACCATAGTTATCGTCTCTTCGTTGATATAATTATCTCGAACTTTACCTTTGTATAATTCCCCTTGGTCGTCAAAGTTTGTTCCTTCTAGCGCATATTCTAATTGTTGTTTTATCAGGTCTCGGTCCATAAGCTATTTGCTCATTGGACAAGGGACTAAAAGAGCCTCTCCCATGTCATTTTACTTCCATGCTTAGTAAAACTCTGAAAACTGCTGCTGGAAAGCTGTTTGATCCGCTAGCCAAAGGACTTGGTAAATTTGGCGTCAAACCGAATCATATTACAATTTCTGGAGTTGCTTTGACTATGTATGCTGCATTGCTATTATACGATCAAAATATTTATTATGCATTTTTGGTAGGGATGATTGCATCTCTTTTCGATGGTGCCGATGGATTAGTTGCAAGAGCGACAAAAACCAGCTCAGTAAGAGGTGGATACTTAGATGCAACTTTAGATAGATATGCTGATTGTATCGCATTTAGTGCCTTAATTCTTTGCGATTGGGTAAATCCTTTGCCCATTGAAAGCCTTGAATTTATTTCTGGACAAATGTGGGCAATGGCTGCAATGATTGGTGCATTTCAAACATCATATTGTCGTGCAGCTGCCGAAAGACTAGGTGTTTCACAAGAAGGTATTGGATTAATTGAGAGACCCGAAAGGTGGTTTATTTTAGGAATGGGATTGTTGATTGGCGAAATGATGGGGGATGTGGAGACTATCGTTACCATCGTAGTTGCTTTACTGGCAATTTTAGGAAATCTAACGGCTATACAAAGAATGAATCATTTTTGGGTTGAGGCTAAAAATGAATAAGGAAGTATTCAAAGAAATTTATCTGTCTTTCTTCTTTTTAGGAAGAGCACCTATTGCTCCCGGGACGTTCGGAACTTTGGGCGGTGTAGTACTAGCATTCTTAGTAACTTATTATCTTGAAAGCAATGCAGGATATGCTTTACTAATATTAATTCCTATAATGTACTACTTTGGGTTAATATTAGCTCCTTGGGCTGAAAAAAAGTACGGAGGCGATCCTGGGATATATGTTCTAGATGAAGTTATTGGATATCTTATCATAATTGCTTCATTGAGTCTAATCCAATTTTCGATGGAAAATAATATTTGGATTTTATCCTTTATCTTATTCCGTATTTTTGATGTAGTAAAATTATGGCCTGCCGGAAATTTAGAAAAACTCCATGGAGGTCACGGAATTTTATTGGACGACATTGCTGCAGGATTTCAAACCTTGTTTGCCATACTTCTTTTGGACTATTTTAATCTTGTCTGATTCCTATATTAACTCTAAAATTATGCCGATTAATTTTTATTCTGGCCTTAATCTGTAGCATTAGACTTTTATGACTACTGAAATCGAAATACAGGTTGGACTAAAATCAGGAATGGCTGATCCAGAAGGCGTTAACGTGAAAAAAGCCCTAGATTTATTAGGCTTTGATAGTGTTAAAAAAGTGGACTCTGTTAAATGTTACAGAATTATTATTGATAAGAACGAAGCTGAAGCAATTAAGGAATCAGAGGAAATTTGTAAAAAATTATTAGCAAATCCAGTAGTTCATGAATATTCTATTTCGGTGGCAAAATAAATGCTTGAACCTGTTAAAAATTTGGAAAATGTTTTTTATGTTGATTTAGAGAATTCTGATTTGGATGAAGTTGTAAAATCTTTAGGGCTTGGTTTACTAAATGATGAAATGGAAAATGTAAAAAAATACTTTTCTAAAGAAGGAAGAAAACCTACTGATGTTGAACTACAGGCTATCGATCAAGCATGGTCTGAACATTGTTGCTATAAATCTTCAAAACCTGTTTTAGAAGAAACTGTTTTTGGGTTGAAATCATCAAAAAAAGTTGTCGCACGAGAGGATGCAGGTATTATGGAATTTGATGATGAGCATTATTATGCTGTCGGATTAGAATCCCATAACCATCCTTCTGCATTAGACCCTTACGGAGGATCAGCAACTGGAATTGGAGGAATACTAAGGGATGTCGTGTGCATGGGTGCACAACCTATTGCGCTTGTAGATCCTATCTTTTTTGGAAATTTAGACTTGCCTCGCGATGAGCTTCCTGATGGGATTAAACATCCACAATATCTAATGGGCGGCGTCGTAGCTGGAATTCGAGACTACGGAAACAGAGTTGGAATTCCAACAGTTGCTGGACAAGTTGCTTTCCATCCAAGATACACTGGAAATCCTTTAGTAAATGTAGGGTGCATAGGTATAGTAAAAAAAGATTTGATGATTCATAGTCATGCTGGAGATATAGGAGATATTTACATATTAGCCGGTGGAAAAACAGGAAGAGACGGAATACATGGCGTTACTTTTGCTTCTAGAGATTTAGATGCCGGATCTGAAGACGATATTGGAGCTGTTCAATTAGGTGATCCCATTACAAAAGAACCTTTGATGCATTTATGCTTAGAATTGAATGAATTAGGGCTATTAACTGGAATGAAAGATTTAGGAGGTGGCGGACTCTCCTGTGTTGTAGGTGAACTTGCTTTAGATGCTGGTTTCGGTGCAAAAGTTGACTTAGAAAAAGTTCATTTAAAATTAAAAAATACTGGCACCCTGGGAAATTTGGGTTTCTGAATCTCAGGAAAGAATGATGTTTACTGTTAAGCCTGAAGATGTACAAACAGTTCTAGATCGGTGTAATGCATGGGACGTCGAAGCTGTTGCAATTGGAGAAGTAATCAAAGAAAAACGAAATATTGTAAGATTTCACAATACTGAAATTTTGAATTTAGACTTAGAGTTTACAACCGGAGGGCCGGTATACAATCGGCCATATACTTTACCTGAAATTAACAATTTAGAAGCGGTAGACTTACCTGAAATTCCTTTAAATTTATCTAAAACAATAGAGGAAATTATCAGTAATCCTGAGGTTGCTTCGAAAGACTGGGTAATTAGGCAATATGATCATGAGGTGAGGGGCGCTACAGCAATTAAACCAATTCAGGGTAAAATCGGTAAAGAAGTTCATGGAGATTCATCGGTATTAAAACCTGTAGAGGATTCTTGGAAAGGACTTGCTTTGACCACAGACATTAACCCTCACTTGATGGAAGCTAAGTCCCATACCATGGCACTATGAGTGCTGTCGAAGAAATTTGTCGTAATTTGGCTTCTGTAGGGGCTAGGATTGATTCATTAGCTGATTGTTTATGTTTTGGAAATCCTCAAAGGCCTGAGATAATGGGACAATTTAAGTCAAGCTGCGATGCACTTAGAGATGCCGCAACTTCTGTTGACGTTCCTTATGTTTCAGGTAATGTTAGCTTATACAACGAGACTGCTGAAGGCGCAATACCTCCTACACCAGTGCTAATGGGAATCGGACTTGTTGATGATATCAGGAAATGTGTTACTAGTGATTTGAAGAATGAAGGTGACATATGGTTAGTAGGAGATAATAAACAACAGCTGGGTGCTAGTTTGTATTATAGAACATTAGGCATTAATTGCCCTAATGTACCTACCACTGACTTTGATTCATTTATTCCCAGAATGGAACAACTAATTGATGCTATCGAATGTGGAGAAGTTGTCGCATGCCACGACATTTCTACCGGAGGTATGGCACTTACAATAATTGAAATGTGCATGAGTGGAGTTGGAGCTGAAATAAATTTATCTGGAGATATGAGAGCTGATTTAGAATTATTCAATGAATCAAATGGAAGATGGATCGTTCAGGTTAAACCAGGCCTCGAAGGGAAATTTTCTAAAAGATTTGATTTCGCTAAAAAAATTGGAACTGTAAATAAAAAGGTGAGCTTTGTATTAAATGAAAAGGAGAGTGTCTTCTTTTCAATTAAAGAATTAAGAAAAAAATGGACCGAACCTCTATGGAATAGGATGGCTTAAGCTTTTAATCCTGCCTTTGATATTTAAATCATGTCGACAGATGCAACTAGTAGTTATGTAGCTGATACTGGGTCTATTGAGGCCATTTTAATTTTGCTAGTATTTTTGATTGCTTTCGCTTTAATTTTAGGTGAAATTGTAGATCGTGTTTTAGCAGCTTGGGGAGGTGCCGTTGGAATGCTCCTGGTTGGAACTTACTACAATTCTCTGACCTGGTGTACAGGAGGCGGTCACGGTGAAGCTGGTGCTGTATGTGAAAATAATCTGTTTGAAGCTATAGACTTCAACGTCATAGGATTGCTATTGGGAATGATGATCTTTGCTGGAATGCTAGAAATAAGTGGTTTCTTTGAATTTGTGGCAATAAAAGCTACAAAATTATCTGGTGGAGATCCTTGGAAGTTGGTATTCTATCTAGGAACTTTTACCACAGTAATTTCCGTCTTTATTGATAATGTTACAGCTTTAATTCTAATAGCTCCTGTAACGCTAAAAATTTGCTCTAAGATTGAAATTAGTCCTATCCCACCACTAATTGCCCTAGCAATCTTTTCAAACACAGGAGGTGTAGCAACATTAGTAGGAGATCCTCCTAACGTTTTAATCGCGTCATATGCAAGCGCTCGAGGCTTAGGATTCGGTTTTATGAGTTTTATCTACCACTTAACTCCTTTGGCTATAATCGCTTGGGGTGCTACTCTCTGGTTTATGCATCGCCACTTCAAAAACTGGAGAGAAGTTAAACCTCAGAACGTGGAAGAAGTAACTAGTGAAGATGAATGGGAAGCTGTAAAAAATGATACTTTGATGTACAGAACTTTAGGAGCTTTGGCAGTAACTGTTGTAATGTTTGCTGCAGTGGAACTTTTGCATTTGGATTTAGAAATTTCCGCAGTATCTCTTGGTGGTGCCGGTATTGCTATGTCAATTAGTATGCTAGGCGTTCCCGAGGAAAAACGTATGGACATCCATGAAGTTGTGCATAAAGTTGAATGGGGTGCACTTTTATTCTTCGCAGGATTATTTGTTATGGTTGGAGGACTGGAAGCTATGGGATATCTAGAGGCTATAGCTAATATGATATTTGATAATTTTGGACCTGATGGAGCAATACATAACAGTCCAGTGGTATTGGTTATTGTTCTCATTTGGGTTTCCGCTATTGCATCTGCCATAGTTGATAATATTCCTTTTTGTGCAGCTATGTTACCTGTAATTCTAGAAATAGGAGAATTAAGTAAAGATCCAATTACTGGTGTAGCTGAAGTAGATATTATCCCTCTGTATTGGGCTTTAGCTATCGGCTGTGGCTTTGGAGGAAATGCTACTCCTATTGGTTCTAGTGCAAACGTTATGACTATTGCAATTAGCGAAAGAGGCGGGCACAAAATTTCAACCAAAGAATGGCTTGCTGTAGGAGTTCCTGTTATGATTATAACTTGTACTATAGGCTCAATAGTTGTTGCCCTATTCTACGACCATTTCCTGACTGCTTAGCTAACTAGAATCGCAATCTGAACAAACGCCCTTTGAATCTAGCCTGCCAGTACATTCTAAGCATGTTTGTTTCTCTAAGAATGTTTCTAACCAGGCTGATTGTAACTCTGGTTCATCTGCCTGTTTCAACATTGATAACTCATATTCACCTTTACTACTTTTATCATATAATTTAGTAAGATAATTTATATCAAAACTAATTGATTGTTTTTCAACAATTCCTCTCTTAGGAAACAATGGTGAAAGAAAAACCCCTGCTATAAATGAAGCCATGTGTGTTCCATGGCCAATACCATCTTGTGTATTCATTCCAACATATAGTGTTTCCATCGCCACAAAGACTATCGTTGCAAGAATCACAGGGACTCTCTGGAGAAAAATTGGACCTAGTAACATTGGTATCTCATCTCGGGGATACAATAGGGCAAAACCACCCATTATCCCAAAAACGGCGCCCGAGGCACCTATATTCAATGTGTTAAGGCCTTCTGCATTGAAAACAGATACAGATCCTGTAATCAAAGAACCTAATATTCCTGAGATAAAGTAAATCAGGAAAAAAGACCTAGAACCTATTCTCTCTTCAAATGGAACTCCTAACAAAATTAGAACTAGCATATTCATCAAAATATGCATGGAACCTCCGTGCATGAACATAGCTGTTATAATTGAAACTAATCTAAATTGCGGCTCGGCAATATACTGCGATTTAAAGCCAAGATCTATAAGGGCTTCAATTCCTACCTTTGGAGATAAGAGATACATTATCCACCAACTTGCGAATATTGAAAAATTAATGAAGACCAATGACTGGGAAACCATGAATTGGTTTCGTAAACAATAGTATGAAACTAATAATCCTATTGTAATCAGAATCAATGTTCCCATTGATAATATTGGCTCTGCCATATTTCCGATTTAAAACTGGGCCTCATTAAAGCTGACGCTAATATTTAAAGCGGAAAATAGGGGGAAGTTAAACTTCCCCTTTTCCTCATTGACTTACTTATTCTTCTTCTCTTCTTAGAGAAGCACCAGCTGCTGCAATTAGTGCTGCTACTGACATACCAACTATTCCAAGTGCGAAAGATGGAGTAGATGACTTGTCTTTAACAACTGCAATCTGTCCAAATGCATCATTGTCGTCTTTTTGGTTCAAGTATTCGTCTTGTTTCTTGTAACCATTGTCAACATCTTGTTGCTCTGGATCTGGATTAATCATTGCGTATAACTCAACATTTGAGAAATCCTGAGTTGTTTCACCTGGTATGAATGCTTCTTCCCAAACTGCCGTTATTGGGTACCATGTCTGATAGATTCCTTGTGACTCAAGAACTGGTTTTGGTGCCATTACTGGTTCTGTAGTTGAAGCTACTCTAGTCATACGTTTTACACCGTCTGGTGTGTTGTATGCATCTCCAGTTGAATCAATTACGTAGACCACCATTAAGACATCGGAAGCGTAGTTTCCTTCGTTCCATGCCTTCACAGTTATTGCTAATGAATCGCCTTCAAGAACTCCTGCTCTGTCGTATGACATATCACCTAGAACAAATTGTGATGGCTTAATGAACAAGGTTGCCGAAGTTGGCTCTCTCATTTCTTCATCACTACCTGTGTCAGTAGGATCCATTTTCACATCGAACTTGCGGTTTCCTGCAGGTTCACCTTTCTCAGAGTCAAAGTCTGGAGCTAAGAATCTTACAGTAATTAATGCTTCATCATCTGGAGCCATTTCTACTCCATATGTGTAAGTTCCATTACCGTCTGATGTTGAAGTTACATCATTATCTTCTACTCCATTAACTAACACTTGTACAGTTATTGTGAATGCAGCTCCCATGTAGTCCTTACCTTGTGCGACCAAAGAAGGAGTGAATTGGAACTCATTATCTTCTGTACCTATGTTCTTAGCGAAATAATCCATTTCTACTGCTAAACTTGGGAATATCTCATAAGTTAGCTTATTTGGATTATCTTTAGCAAAGAAGAAACCTGTGTCTTGCGTTCTCACAACTTGTACGTTTCCAATCTCAGCTGTACCTTCTACACCACGTGCTCTGAAGACAAATGCATAGGAATTATCTTCTTCTGGATCATATGCTAAACTGTTGTAACCCAATTTATTAGAATCTAAGTAGATATAATATGGGTTCCAGCCGCTGTCTCCAGTTAAAGAATCTCCGACTACTGAATGGTCTGAACCATCCATTATCGTGAATCCATTAGCTCCCCAAAGAGCTAGTGTNTCCTGCATCATCTATGTCTGNAGCCTTTCTTTTGNTGCATATACAGATATTNGCACTGTCATNCAGAAAGNATCGTACTTAGCCCAGAAGAACAAGTATGATTCTGCAGACCAGACATTGATGTAGTTTGTTCTTGCTTGCTCATCTGCACTATTGTCAGATGTTACTGTTATTGTACCTTCCATCATTGGATGGTATTTACAGTAGTAAGTGAACACTCCTATTTCATTGAAGGTTAATTCAAAGGAACTACCTGGTGCGATGTCGAATGAATCGAACTCTGATGCTTTATCAGTTACAGTATGGGTCATGGTATCTGAATTAGTCCATTTCACAGTTGTTCCAATTTGGACTGTAGGTGATTCAGGGACAAATCCTGTTCCTTGACCTGCAATGTCTATGTCTAACGTTCCTGTTGCAACGCCTGTTTCATCCCAAGCGACTCCAAGAGCACCAGCACCAACATCTGATGGAACATCTGAAGCTGCGCCCCAGTTAGATCCACCTGCTAGCATTGGTGAACCCATCTCAGCTCCAAGACCTACTAACAACATATGATTTGCATCATTGTTTGCTGAGAATAAATCTGCTAACATGTCTCCGTTAGAATCTGCAACCATTACACCTGCTGTGTACATACCTGCATTAGACATGCCTGGGAAATCGAAACTAATTGTTGGAGTAGATTCTCCAGCAAATGTATTTCCGTTTTCATCATAATAGGCCATATCTAAGTTACCTAGTGAACTGGATGAAGACCATAGCTCGTTACCGCTCATGTCGTTAACATATGCGTATGCATAAGCTTCAGACATTGCGCCACCGACACCCAGATCTCCTTTACCTTGGTTAATAAACGAAGTAGTTATTGTACTGGATTCACCGACTTCTAATGTGTAAGGTACAGATGAACTAGTTTGTTTCAAATCAAAACCAAGTCCGTAGATACCGACATTATCAATGCTCCAAGTACTTCCCCAGTTAGGGAAAGCTCCACCAAATCTGAATCTAAGTCTTACATTGTCGAAACCTTCGCCAGTGTAATCATTCAAACTACATTGTGACTCTACCATGCTATTACCTGCTGAAGAAGATGCAACGAAAGCTTGCTGACCTCTTAGTGGGTTACCATAGTACGCATAGTTGTAAACCGATCCGCCATATCCTTCACCTGATGTAACAGGTAAGGCTGACCAAGTGCTTCCACCATTAGTACTAATTTCTACTCTACCGCCATCATAGTAATAGTTGTAGTTTCCAGTGTTTGCGTAGAATGAGAAAACATGATCAAACACTAATTTTGCTGAAGTTGCTTGTGAAAGATCAATTACTGGTGACATTAGACTTACATCATCTCCATTGTATGAAGAACCATATGCATCAGGCCCAACCCACCATACTGGTGAATCTGGGGAACTTGATGTTGAATCTGTTCTCCATTGATGTCCGTCTTCAGGACCTCCGTCTTTAGCTGACGTCCAATCATCTTCGTAATACCTTCTATTCAATTCATCATTCTTGTTAGAGGTTGCATCTGCATCTGCTGTTGTTCCGGCTATGGTAAACATAGTCTCACGTGTTGCAGCGGCAGTGTTATCTCCTGCGAAATCATCTCCTGCTGAAGGATCTGATCCAATCCAAGAAGTGAACTCTATTTTGTATTCACCTGGAACTTGGAAGTGGTAATCTTTTGAATATTCAAATTTTTCACCACTGACAAATGGTCCTGCAGCTCCAGAAATTGCTACAATTTCTTCAAAGGCTACAGACTCCATACCAGTTCCTGTAAATGCTAATGAATCAATGTACCAGTGCTCTCCATCACCTGGATACTGATATCTGTACATTCCAACTTGGAACTTGAGTTTGACTTCTGTTTCGCCAACGTAGTCAGCCATGTCGAATACTGTTTCAATGTACTTGTCTTCATTATCTGAAGCTGTTCCACTTACTCCTGAACAGTCACCACAGTGAACGAATCCAGCTTGGTTGTACAATGGATTTGCATAGAATGCATAATTGTACATTGTTCCTGGATATCCGCCTTCAGGTGTGAATAATTCCCAATTATCTCCATCATCTGTAGAAATCAAGACTTGCCCACCATTGTATGCAGTACTCATACCTGAATAATAATCGAAATTATATCTGTGTTTCAAGGTTAATTTCAAATCACTTTCAGCGTCTGCAAAATTCAAGGTAGGTGTAGTAGTTTCTGTAGTTCCACCACTGTAGTACATCTCGAATTCTCCATCTTCTGGACCTAATGCGGTTGTATCACCGTCAGCGACAATTGTGAAACCTGCTGGACTTCCCCAAGAGGTACATGTTCCGTATGTAGTATTACATTACTTTATCTGTCAAACTCCAACCGGCTGCTGCAGCTTCTGAAACAGAGGTATACTCTATGTCATCGCTAGTATCGTAGGTTGCAAGACCCATAGGTACCTAATTGCAATCTTACTTTAGCAGCACCAGCTGTTTGATTTATTGTATTCCTGTCTATTAATGACTGTAGTAGATAGTGCAATGGTCTCATCAATTCCAATTGGGTCTGGAAGCTCTAAAGCACTTACTCCTATGTTATCGTTGTAGACAAGACCTGTGACTGCAAAGTCATCAACTCTCAAGAATGAGTTATAGAAACCATAGTTCTTATTCAAATTACCCCATCCTGCAACCCACCTGAACTTAATATCGTCTTGACCAGTATATGCGTCAAGATTGAATTTTACATCAATATATTTATTTGAATCTGGTGAACTAGTGAAACCTGTACTAGATCCATAATATGTGTATCCTGGTTGACCGCGCAATGGGTTTCCGTAGTATGCGTAATTATAGATGTTATTTGGATAACCGCCAATAGGTGTTATCATAGACCAAGTACTTCCACCATCGTCTGATATTTGTGCTTGATATCCATCATATGTATAATATGCATAGTATGATATTTTCATCTGAGCTTCAGCTTCAACTGGAAGACCTAAATCTAAAGCCGGTGTGGAAATGTATGTATCAGAAGGTGTTGGATTCGAATTTCTGTAACCACTATCCATCGAATTTGCACCACTTGATGCAGCTATTGAGCGAACTGCCCAATCACTAGTTCCATATTGAACTTTTCCAGAAGTCCAGCCTTGATCTGCACCTTCGAAGTCATCTGAGAAAATAACATATTTTACTTCTCTGAAGACGACTACACGTTGATTTGTTTTGTCTTCATCGTTAGCGTTTCCTGGAACATTAATAGATATTCCTACTGTATCGCCAACCTGTAATCCTTCTGCGCTAGGCTTGAATTTATTTGTTGCAAAGAAACTTACTGATTCTGATGCTTTGAAATCAAGAGAATCTATAGTTTGAGTTTCTGTAGCAAAAGTTTCATCTGCTTCTAGAGCTGTGAAAGATACGTCATCTACTCTGAAGAATGCATTGTAGTATGACATTGAATATGTATTATATCCGACAACGAAACGAAGACGTACATCATCATATCCTGTGTATTCATCTAAAGTTGCAGTAGTCTCTTTCCAGTTTTCTGTATTAGAATAAGAGGAATATCGACCATCTGTATCATAGTAAGTCCATGCATCTCTTGAAGTTACCAATGGGTTACCCCATGTTGTGTAAGTAGTTCCATAATATTTCTTACCTGATAATTTATCGTTATCAATGTATTCCCAGTTATTTCCACCGTCTGTTGAAACTTCTAAGTAAGCTCCTTCGTATCTAAAGTAGAAATTATATGAGATTTTGAAAGACATCTCTAATCCTACTGCGTCACTAAGATCCATTGCTGGAGAGCTCAATGCTGCAAGATATGTTGGTGCTGGACCAATTGTAGTAGTAGCTGTACCTGAAGTACTTCCAGATTCAAAGTAATATACTGCATCTTGATAATTCAAGAAATTGTAGTAACTGTATGCATAATTACTAGACACGTAAATGTCTTCCGAATCAGTTATTGCAAGAGAACCTTTGTAAGTTCCTTGTGTGAACGAAGAAATAACTGTTGTTATACTACTCAAAGAGTTGGTAGGCATTTTCTTGATACCTCCATACCATGATGAGTAATAGTATCCCATTATGTATGCGTAGTTATCATGAACTTCCATACTGATTGGATACCTGGCTCCAGTGTAAACTTGAGTGTAACAAGAGGAACTTGCACAGTAACTACCGTCTGTAGCTCTGTCGTACGCTCTCATTCGGCCATTATATTCTCTGTATGAAATGTAAACATCTCCTGTATTTTCATCTGCATCAATATCTTGTGAATAGTAGTATGATGATACTCCACTACCATAACTGATTGATTTTCCGTTAGTTGCTAAGTTAGATGTAGAGAAACCTACAATCTTACGGTATGTACTACTTGATGATGTCTGAAGAAGGAATAATTCGTCTGCATCTTCATAAATAGTTAATGCTGTACCATATCTTCCTGCAGTTGAACAAGAACCTACCATTTCACCGTCGTCTCTATCCCATTTACATATGCGTGTTGTTGAGGAATAAGTACTGGATGCTCTTGCCAATGTATAATAATAATCTTCATCAGAAGTTACATCAAGAACATTTCGTAAGTTTGTTAGGTCAGGTCCAAGTATAGTTGTTACTGAATTATCTGTAGTATCAATTTTCTTAACTGAGTTAGATCCATCATCTGCTACGATTATATCTGTTCCATCGTAGTGAATTCTTTGATTATCGCTGAACAATCCACTGAAAGTTGTTGATTTACGTCCTGAGGACCATGAACCATCATCAGTTCCTTCTTCACCGTAGTTGTAATTTCCAACACCATCATTTAGTGCTTGAGTCCACTTACTTGAAGCTCCTCCTATACCGGAATGAGTCCATCCTTCAGCATTTGATCTGTCATCAAAGTCAAACTCTGTGACTGTTTCTTTAACTGAAAATATACTAGCTGTAACATCAACGTCAGTTTCTGGTACGGGAGTACAATCTCCTGCAGTATCACAGTTAACTCCGTTGTTGGTTACAGTTGCACCTAGAACGTTATCTTCTGCCAATGAAATTGGCTGTGGGATAGTAGTTGCTGACAATTTCAAGTCATTTCTCTTTGGAGGTGGCGCTACAAACTTGACTGCAGTTTCATCTGCTATAGTCGAAGATGGTGTAGACCTGTATTTGTATTGTAGACCGTATTGAGTACCATCTACAACACCTTGAATACCTGATGTCAGATATTCGTTATCGTAAAATGAACCGCCAGTTGCATCTTTATATTGTAATACAATACTGTTGGAACCTTCGTTCAAAAGAATTTGCCAAGTAATTGTGTTAGTTGCCCAGGCACTTCCACTGTTACAGTATGAACTGCCATCTCTAGCACTCCAGTATACTTGGTCTTGCATTTGTATAATTAATTGTCTAGATCCTTCATCTCCTACGGTTTCATAATAAACTCCAGAGTTAGGATTTCTAGATGTACAGAAACCACCGTCAAACCATCCTGCAACTATTGCATTTTGGCCAAGTTGAGTTGACTGGAAGTGCATAAGGCGTCCAAGCATTCGAAACTGCTCCGCCGAATGTAATGTAACCATTGTCTCCTCCATTGTAAAACTTGTCATACGAGGTTTCATAAAATTCAAAATCGAATCCGATGTTAAATGGACCTTGCGCTCCATCAGTTGTACTGCCAAGTAATTTTGTTCCGCTACTTACAATATCTGTCCAAGCATAAGTTGGACCATTCAGATTCTGCTGAATCTTTAAAACTATAACCGTAGCTATCGCTACCGGTTCTTGCCGTATGCCTCTGGTAGCAAACAGTACGAACGTACTGGTGACCATAGTCCACGACGACCTACAACACGCCAGTTTACGGGTTGCAGCCCAATCTCTCTTTTCTATTTTATAGGTTTCTTGCATATGTACACACCTTGGTTGAGTCCTTAAATCAACAGGTTTTAGCCCGTTGAAGGATTACATACATGACGCCAATATATTATAAAGGTTNGGNCATTTATTTTTTTAAAAGAAAAAATRAGAAGCTATTTTAAGGGTAAAATTCNTATTCAATTTATGCTTATCGGTGTATTAGCTCTTCAGGGTGCAGTTTCGGAACATTGCGCAGCTTTGGATTCACTAAATATTAGTAATAAGGAAGTAAGAAATACTGAAGACATAAGAGACATTGATGGCTTAATTATGCCTGGCGGTGAATCTACTACACTGCGTAAGTTACTTGTTAATGCTAATCTTTGGGATTTCGTAATGAAGAGTGATGTACCAATCATGGGAACTTGTGCTGGAGCCATACTATTAGGTNAAAAGCGATGATATTACATTCGAAAAAATGGATTATGTTATTGATCGAAATTTTTACGGAAGGCAAATTGATTCTTTTGAAGAGACATTAGAAATTAAAGATTATCCTGACTTTAGAGGTGTTTTCATTAGAGCCCCAGCGATAACGAATGTAGGAAATTCAAAACCAATTGCATTTTGTAAAGGTNGAGGTAGTTGCATGTACTGATCAAAAAAATATGGCATTAACATTTCATCCTGAACTGACTAATGACACCTATTTTCACGAAATGTGGTTAAGAGGATTGTGATGAAGGATCCAAAAGGTAGAAAAGTTGTTGGATTTGAAAAGCACGTATTTGTTTGTGAAAATAAAAGAGATAGTGGTCATCCAAGAGAATGCTGTTCTAAAAAAAGTAAAAATGACATAAAAACATTATTCAAAAAGGAATTAGATAATTATTCAAAGAAAAACATTAGAATAAATTCTGCAGGGTGTTTAGATTTTTGTGAGCAGGGACCAACTATCGTAATTTACCCTGAAGGCGTTTGGTATTCTGTTATGAATCCAGAGAAAGACATCCCTGAAATAGTAAAAGAACATTTAATTGATGGAAATGTTGTTAAAAGATGTTTAATTGAACTGTAATGGTGCGGGGGGAGGGATTCGAACCCACGTACCACTAAGGATCGGATTTTGAGCCCGACGCAATTGGCCAGACTATGCGACCCCCGCACATATTTTCCACCAACGTAGCTCTATTTTAGGTACGCGGTATTCAAACTAAATGAATATGCTTGCTGAGTGGGATAAAGCAGTGACAGATTTAAGTAAAAATGATGACATTATTGCAAAAATTATCACTGATTATCCTAAAGAAAGAATGGAAATGAAAAATGACACCTTGCACACACTAGTGAGGTCGGTTGTAGGGCAACAAATTTCAGTAAGGGCTGCAGATGCAATTTGGAACAGACTCGATGAAGCATGCAATAATTCAATAACAGAGAATAACCTCCTAGAATTAAGCATTGAGGACATGCGGAAAACCGGGCTTTCTAACACTAAATCGAATTATATAATAAATATTGTAAATGCTAATCTATCTAGAATTAGATTGGGAAAATATGAACGATGAGGAAGTAAGTAATGAATTGTGTAAAATTAAAGGGATTGGCCCTTGGACTGCAGATATGTTTCTCATTTTTAGATTGGGTAGAACTAAATATTTTGCCACTTCGGGAGACATTGGGATTAGTTAATGCAATTTAACCTACATTACAATAACAAGGAAAAGCTCAGCAAAGAAAAATTAATGGAATTCAAGGAAAAGTGGAGCCCATGGTGCTCGTATAGCAACTTGGTTGATATGTGGTAGAAGTTTAGATCCTGTACCTGTTGAGTACTGTAATTTATTTGAATCTTTGCTGAGATTGCCATACTGCACCTACTAAATGACGAATTAGCCTTGCAGCAAGCGCAGAAGTATTGCCGTTATCATGAGGTGGACAAACTTCAACGCAGTCAAAACCTACTATTCTATCTGCAAAGAAGTTGACTGTCTGTATTACTTCATAAGGTGTCATACCCAAAGGTTCAGGAGTTCCCACTCCCGGTGCAAATGCTGGATCTACTGCATCCATATCTAAACTCAAGTAAATCGGCCCTTCTAAATCTTCAATAACGTCTGATAAATATTCCCTAAGTTCAGTCCAACCAGATTCCAAAAAGTTCAATCCAACTGACCTAGCCTCTGAAATTTCAGATTGAGACACCGAGCGAATACCTACTGGACGTACTTTTTCTATACCAACTATTTCGCTAACTCTCCTAGTTACGGTGGCATGAGAGAGAGGATTGCCCTCGTATTCTTTTCTAAAGTCTAAATGAGCATCTAAAATTACAACCGATAAAGTAGGATATTTTGCATGTAACGCTTTGACTGCAGGAGGAGTCAACGAATGCTCGCCACCTAAACCTATAGGGAATTTATTTGCGTTAACAATTTTAGAGACTAATTCTTCAACTGCAGTTTCATTTTTTTCTTGATCTGAGGAAACATCAATATTTCCCCAATCATTCATAGAAACATCTGTAATATCTACTCCTAACTCTAGTAAATAAGTTTCAAAATTATAACTATGTTTGCGTATCTCATCAGGGGCTAAAGAAGCTCCCTTTCTGAAACAAGCAGTTCCATCATAAGGGTAGCCATAATATACAAATTTCGAATTGTCAAATGATGACTCTGCGTCTGCAAAGAATTCTGTCACGTTAGTCTGTTACCAGAACTCTACCCATAGCAGATAGATATACTATTTCATTTCCAGGTTCCATATTTCCATGGAATTTTTCTGGAATGACTGATAAGGGCACATTGAATGTATTGTAATCTTCTAAATCCATCATCTGAATTTCAGAACCTAAATTGGCTAAAACTTGAGCTTTACGGCGATCTACTTGAGGTACGTGAACCTTGTGTTTTACAGGATGTACCAACGACCTTTTCTGACCGTCGAAAAGACCAATAGCAACCATACGGGCTTTTGCTTCACCGTGTTTTCCTGGTTTAGATGTAACGTATTCAACTAATTTACATGGTTCATCGTCTATGACAATGTATCTGCCTACTTTCAAAGTTCTAATTTCTTGAATTGATGTTTGACTCATTTATTCACCACTCTAAATCGCGCCACATGTCATCTGAGAGATACCCATAAAGAGTATTGCGTCCCGAAATGTTACGCCTTAAACGATTGAAAATATCGATTGATACTTCTAATGCTTGATCACTATTCTCTTCGTGTAAAGCCTCTAATCGTTGAATCAATTGCTCTATACTAATCATGGACTTATGTCCTCATTAAACCTGCTGTTGATAGCTCTTCTTTGATGTTTCGAACTGCGTCTTTGATGTTATTGACTTCTCTAGCTCCGACACACACCATCTTACCGCTACCGAACAATAAAAGAACAACTTTTGGGTCGTCCATACGGTAAACTAGACCAGGGAATGCTTCAGGTTCGTATTCTACATTTTCAAAACCTAATGACATTGCAATCTGAATCAAATTAAGTGTAGATTCCAAATTGGTTGTTGCTACAATATTCTGAATGACAATATCTGGTTCATCCTTAACAGGCATATCTAAAACTCTTAATTCATCAACAACCTTGTTTATTGCAACATGAACATCTGGAATTGATCTTGCACCTGTACAAACAACTTTACCGCTTCTGAATATCAATACTGCAGTTTTAGGTTCGGCTAGTTTGTAAATCAAACCTGGAAATCTATCCTGATCGTACTCTGCTCCTTCTAACTGAAAAGCTATATCTTGAAGCATCAATTCTTTACCAATTGATGCACTGGCTACCACGTTTACTACTATAATTTCTGCCATAGTTCCTCCTCGGAGAACTGTGTATATAAAGGGCCTATTTAAAGGTTTAAATACCCTTTTTAAAAAAAAGAAAGACAAATATTAATCGTGAATACGACGAAAAACATACGTATCAACCTTTTTTACAAGCCATCTAATTAAATAACATAATGGGAAAATATGCCGCATCAATGGAAGATGTGATTGCTGCATCAAAAAGAATTAAAGGTCACGGACATCGAACTCCTATACTTACCAATAAAACTATTAATCAATTAACTGGTAAAAAAATATTCTTTAAATGCGAAAACTTCCAAAAAATAGGTGCATTCAAGTTTCGAGGCGGATGGAATGCCATCTCCTCCCTAAGTGATGAGGAAGCTAAAAAAGGAGTTTGTACCCACAGTAGTGGAAACCATGCCCAAGCCGTAGCATATGCTGCGATGAAACGTAATATTCCAGCATACATCGTTATGCCCGAAAATGCTCCAAAAGTTAAAATTCAAGCCGTAGAAGGATACAATGCTAAAATAACTCTATGTAAACCTACTCTGAAAGCAAGAAGAGAAACATTAGAAAAGATTGCCGAAAAGACGGGCGCATATGTTGTTCACCCGTTCAATGAACCAAAAGTAATCGCAGGACAAGGTACAGCTGCGTTAGAATTAATAGAAGATGTCGGAGATTTGGATGCCATTTGTGCTCCAATCGGAGGCGGTGGACTAATGTCGGGAACGTGTATTGCTGCCAAAGACATGCTACCTAATGTTAGATTATTTGGTGCCGAACCAAAAGGTGCAGATGACGCATATAGATCCTTGAAGGAAGGTAAACTTTTGCCTCAGGAAAATCCGAATACCATTTGCGATGGGCTTTTGACAAGTATGGGAGAAAATACTTGGAATATTTTGAAAGACCATTTAGAAGACATAATTACTGTTGATGATGAAGAAGTCGTTACCGCTATGAGATTAGTTTGGGAAAGAATGAAAATCATTATCGAACCTAGCTGCGCAACTCCACTTGCAGCTGTTTTAACTCCTGAATTTAAAAGATTAGAAAATATAGAAACTATTGGAATTATTTTAACAGGTGGAAACGTAGATTTATCAAAATTACCCTTCTAAAATACGTGGCGGGCCTGCAGGGATTCGAACCCTGGATCTTCTGGTTAGAAGCCAGACGCCCTTCCAGGCTAGGCTACAGGCCCTAATTACGTTTGAGAAGAGGTTGCATTTATTGTTTTGTCAGGAATTGGGATATTTAGATGATCAATTATTCTTTCAGCGGAAAATAAAGCCCCCTGAACTGAAGGATGAGTCGTATAATCGCCGGCGAGTAGAATTCCTTTCTCAGAGATAGGCTCTCTGATTCTCCCTATGTGCTCAGTATCTATCAAAGGCAATGCATTATCTACTTTAGTAACTGTTACGAACTCCCATTCTCTAACTTGCTTACCAAACCAAGTCTCGAACTCCGATAGGATTTCGTCCTGGTCATCTTTTAATGAATCTGAATCTTTTCCAATAACTGTTGCGATTACTAACTGAGGATGATAGGGGTGTGAGTGGACATGGAGAATTTTATTCCCGTTCAAACCATATTTCTCATTAATCAGTAATCTATTCTTAGATAATGGATTTTTAGAGGACTTAAACACAATTGTTGCGGTTTTCTTTACCTTTTTTACCGGTTTACGATTTAAAAGTTGGAAGCTAACGTTTTGCGGAGTAGCTAAGATTACTTTATCGAAGCTATCTGTTTGCTCGTTACAAGTAATAGTTGTTGATGACACGGTGTCGACTTTAGAATTTAGACGTACTTGCGTACTAATTAACTTGTTGGCTAATTGGTTAGGAACTGCTTGAATGCCACCCTTTAGCATAATCATTGAGCCCAAACTCATTGCTGCCCAAGTAAAGGAAGCAAAGCTCATACGTTCTTCCAAATCTGGATCTAGAGTAATTCCTGCAAATAAAGGACGAAGAATATTATGAACAATATCATCTGAGAATCCCCTTTCTTTAAATCCATCCATAATGTTTTTAGACTTAAAATCGAGAGGTAACTCGATATCTTTCCTGTTTGAGGCTAACCTCCATCTCAAAAGTCTAAGGCCATCACGTAAACCTGTCGCTCTCAATGTTGGAAAAAGCTTGAGAGGCATGCTTATTGCATCTGCAAGTAATTTTCTCTTCCCAGTGTCAGGATCAATACTTTCTGTGCATTTTTCCATTTCTTTATATTCGAGTTTACTGAAATCAATCCATCGATGTAATGCGGGATAAGCTGTATGTAATACATGAAAACCAATATCGATTATGTATGGGCCGAAACGTATAGAAGACATTCTACCTCCGATATCACTCTCTGATTCAAAAATAACTACTTCATGTCCCGCTTTTTCTGCAGCTAAAGAAATAGCTAAGCCTGAAATTCCTGCTCCAACTACCCCTATTTTCATTTAAAAAAATTAATGGACTTCGCTACCGTCTTCTATGTCTTTATCTGGTTCTAGTAAGCTAACTACTCCTTCTCCTTCTGCAGCGAGTAACATACCATTTGATTGCTCACCTCTAAATTTTGCAGGTGCTAAATTAACTAAAACAGCAATTTTTTTTCCTAATAAATCTTTGTGTTCGTAAATACCTCTTAGCCCAGTTACAATCCTCTTGACTGGTCCTCCAAAATTAACGTCGAGAAGCCACAGCTTATCTGCATTAGGATGTTCTTGAACCTTCTCAACGGTTCCAATTCGTATATCTAATTTCTTAAAATCATCAAAAGTGACTTCAGGTTTGACATTAGCTAGCTCGTTTGTTTCTTCTGGTGGCATTTCTTTCTCCAATATTTCTTCCATATTTAATTTTGTAAACAAGGGAAGGGGTTGTTTTAATTCAAAACTGTCTTGAAAGTCAAGTGCTGAATTCCAACCTAAATCTTCAATTTTAGAGTCTTTACCCAAGAAATCCCACGCTTTCTGGGATGATTCTGGCAAAAACGGTGACATTAAAACAGATAAACTACTAGAAAAATTTAAGAATTGAACTAGAGTCGTTTCACAAGCTTCTCTATCTGCCTTAACTTGTTTCCATGGGGCTGCATCGTTTAACGCTATATTTCCTGCTTGGGACAATTCCATTATGGCCTGCAATGCTTTCTTAAATTTACAAGCTTCTAAAGCTTCAGATACTTTATCAAAAGCTATTTTTGTCTTTTCGTTTAATTCATTATTGACAGGATTTTTCGATGATAGTCCCTCTGGGAAATTTTTATTCGCAAATGACATTACTCTGTACATTAAATTACCATAATTGCCTATCAATTCAGTATTTATGCGAGTTACATAATCTTCCCATGTGAAATTAGCATCTTTTTGTTCGGGCATAATGGATGCTAAGTAAAATCGTAATAATTCAGGATCATATCTATCAAGGTAATCAGGAATCCAAATTGCGTGCTTTCTTGATTTAGAAAACTGGGAAGAGTCTAATAATAAATATTCGTTAGCTGGAACATCGTATGGTAACTTATAACCACAGCCTGAAAGCATAGCTGGCCAAATTATTGTATGGAAAGGAATATTATCTTTAGCCATGAAATAGTAATGCTCTGAATCTTCATTTTCCCACCATTTTTTCCACTCGTCTGGCTTCCCTTGGTTTTTTGCCCAATGTACTGAAGCTGAATAATAACCCATCACGGCTTCAAACCAAACGTACATCCTCTTATTTTCATAACCTTCCCTTGGTATTTCGATCCCCCAATCTAGGTCTCTTGTAACTGCCCTATCAATTAAACCCTCTTTGAGCCAATTTCTGGTAAAATTGATAACTGAAGGACGCCAATGCTCTTTTCCTTCTGATAACCATTCTAACAATACATCTCTAAATTCAGATAATTTGAAAAATAAATGCTCAGTCTCTCTGAACTCAATCTTAGCATCTGGATTTAATTTAGAACGTGGATTAATTAGTTCTTTAGAATCTAAAGTTTTACCGCAATCATCACACTGATCACCTCTTGCTGAGTCATAGTTACAATGAGGGCAAGTTCCTTCCACATATCTGTCTGGTAAAAATTGATTTGCAATAGGATCGTAAGGCTCCTCTGATATTCTGGGCTCGATGTAACCGTTATCATCTAACTTTTTTAGAATAGATAAAGCAACTTCAGCATGCTCTTCGGTATGAGTGTGGCTGAAAAGATCAAAAGAAATTCCCATTCGCTCAATTGAATCGCTGTTAAGCTTGTGATATTCCATTGCTACTTGTTCTGGAGTTTTACCTTCTTGTTGAGCTGTAACTGTGATTGGTGTACCATGCATATCGCTTCCACTAACCATCAAGACTTTGTTACCTTTTAGACGATGGTATCTTGCAAATATGTCTGGTGGCAAATAACAACCAGCCATATGCCCCAAATGCAAGGGGCCGTTGGCATACGGCCATGCCACACATACTAAGACGTGCTTCACAATTATATGAATTTCATGCTGTTATAATAGATTATGCAAAAATAACTACTAACGTGATGAATCCATTCCAGATAGCGTGAGCTATCATACTTGGATAAATACTTCCAGTTTTAACTCTTAACCAACCATATAGACATCCGCCGCCAAATGCTAAAGCCATAGCGATGGGTTCATGAGCTACAGAGAAAACAAATGAAGAAATGACTATTGATACAATCGGACTGTACCGCTTCAACAACATCGTTAAGATAAATCCTCTAAACAAAAATTCCTCAGCAAATGGAGTAAATACAGAAACCGTAAGGGCCAGAATTACAAGGGAAAATCCGGACGATTCTTTGAATAAATTGATTACTTCCTGCTGTTCTGCATCGGGGAATACTAGAAGTGTAAATGCTGCATGAAGTGGCAATATAACAAAGACATCAAGTAGAAGGACCCAGCCAATTAATTTCCAGGTATCCATATTATTTTCAAAAGATAATAATCCCTTGATTTCTTCTTTAGGAAGTATGTTTTGAAGAACTACTAGAACTAAGACGCCAGCGGAAATTGTGAATAGAGGAAGAAATACTTCTTCGCTGTTAACAACTGTTGCCGTAACCATTAGGAGCAAAAAAAGGCCAACAAACATAGAGATAATAGAGGACCAAACATAAAGTGTTGATTTCTTTTCAATGTCTATTTCACTAACTTCTACTTTAGAATCTAATTTAGATTCACGCCAACATTTACTACTGCAATATATTTGGTTTTCTAAATCCGATAAGATTGGCTTTGAGCAATGTTTACAATATTCCATGGTATTCTATTGCAGTAAAAAATCTATTAATTTTCCCATTGCTTTACCTCGGTGACTGATACTGTTTTTCTCTTCAGATGCTAATTCTGCAAAAGTTTTGTCAAATCCTTCTGGAATAAAGATAGGATCATATCCAAATCCTTCATCTCCTCTCATCTCATTAATCAGAGTTCCACTGCACTCCCCTACAAACTTTTGCTTTTCACCTGATTCTGTAAGTAAACCTAATACACATCTGAAAGTGCATGCTCTGTTGTCAACGCCTTCCATTTGTCTAAGAACTCCTGCAAGGCCAATTGTATCATAAACATATCTAGTATAAACTCCTGGAAATCCATCAAAATTATCAATGAAAACTCCTGAATCATCAATCACAAACGGAGGTTCTATTTTTTCCCCGAGCCAAGAAAGTCCAAAATCTACAACATCTTCCAAACTTGGTGCTTGAATCTCAGGATAGTCAATATTATTTTGAACAGGAAGATATTTTGAATCTCCAAAGATTTCTTTAAACTCTTTTATTTTTCCGTTGTTTGAAGTAATAATCTGAAGTTCAGGCATTTTATCGCTAATGCTGATTAGCCACTTGCTATAATTAATTATTCAACGTAATTACCTTATATGCCTTCTTAGTCGCAACGTACTAGCGGGGGTCGCATAGTCTGGCCATTGCGTTGGATTGCTAATCCAATGGGATTTATCCCACGGGGGTTCAAATCCCCCTCCCCGCGCCATTATAATTTCATAAATTCTAGTTCTAAAACTTCTTTACCAACTAAAGTCTTTGATTTGTGATAAGTGTCTTCTCTAAAATCAAATGGATGAGTTAGATAATTCAAATTTTTATCATAAGTCTTGTGCAGGAAATTTTCCCAAAGGTAGCCATGTGTTCCTCCTGCTGAAAGGAAGTCTCCTCCTGAAACCCGTTTAATTTGCGTGATTACTTTAGTTATATCTGTTGAAAATGAAAGTGTACCTGTTTCCATAACAACAAAAGAATCATCGCCGAATTGTGCCCAAGCCTTCATGTCATTAATGTCCATTCTAATGCATCTTTCACAACCGTTAAGATCTATAGTGACATCTCCGTGACCGCAATTAGGAAACCAATCCGAAATGAACTGAAAATATGTACCTCTACATGGGTCTCCTATAACCATTAATTTTTTTCCTTTATCCTTTGCTATCTGAACTGCATCATCATAAAATCTTTTAGTCATGTAGTGTCTTCTAATCACTAATCAGATAACTAGAGGACTGCAAATAAATGTGACCTATGTAAAGTATAATATACTAACATTTCAGTAATGAAATATGTTTGAAGTAATCAAAGTAGCTGTCGGAGCAGCGATCGCACTTTCCTTATGTTTTCCTTGCAGTATATTTTAAATTACTAATTAAAGACTGCAAAAAATTGTATAGTAATCATTAACAATAATATAATATATTCCCAATTCAATCTAGAAATATGTTAGAGTCAGTTAAACTAGCTGTAGTGATGGCTATCGCGCTTTCTTTTTGCTCGCCTTGCTCATCTGGTTATATTGAAGAAACAATTGATTATGAAACAACTAATTCTGAAAGAACATATCCAAACGATTGGACACACAGACCATTTGGAGAACTTTTCACAAGTTTAAGTTGTGTTTATTGTATGAGTTATGCTGACCCTGCCATGGAAGAAGTGATTCACGACGGGGAGATGGATGAATCTAATCCATTCAACGTTGTAGTCTTTCACCAAACAAATGGAGGTGCTGGTGATGATCCATTCCACACACAAGATTCAAGATCAAGGATGAGAGATCATTATGGCCAAACAGGTACGCCAAATGCACAGTTTGACGGTAACTATCGCTATGTTGGTGGCGGTGGAGAATCTAATTATCAAGATTATACAACTGCATTATCCGAATCTGGACAGAGAGAAGGTGAAGGAAATGATGAACCTTTCAAAATAGTGGACTTAGATATTTACAGCGAATTTATCGGTTCTGAATCTGAAGGAGAAGCAGGCCAGTTCAAGTTAAGTGTTGATGTAACCTACTTCGGACAGACTGGAGGAGATGATGGAGTACCAACTGAACCTGATGACATACTAGGAGAAAGTCCTGATTTGAATGGCGAACTGATTGTTTTTATGGTGGAAGATGGAGTACCTGCGTACTCTTCACAACTCGATGAAATCTGGAATAACCGAATGGTTTTCAGAGAATACGGAATTGAAAGTGAAGTATTTACTTTAGCACAGGATGAATCTAACTACATTTAAGTGCTGTATGGAAGGTTCCAACAACCCAACTCGATGGAGATGGTGTTGATGGAGATTATCAAGTATACCCAATTAATCCAAGGAAGTAAATTATTCCAATTGCAGTCGTGTGTTGTACACTAGATGATTACTGATTCCGGAAATGATCAAGATTCCAACGGTGATGATACTTATCCTACTCCAAGATCAATCCAATCTGCTACACCTCAATCAACTAAGTATGATAATCCTGAGAGAGATATTCCTGAGATGTGGGATCCTCTAGAGTCGACCTGCAGGCATGCAAGCTTGAGTAT
>MIZB01000321.1_pt1 | contig 40668 bp, 40 predicted proteins | sample 888171 | NCBI WGS metagenome assembly MIZB01 (sample SAMN05440186, study PRJNA335308) | marine metagenome | isolation source: marine water
CCTGTGAAATATTTGTGGCCCTGTGGGGTAGTTTGGCATCCTTGTGGCTTTGGGAGCCATAGACCCCGGTTCAAATCCGGGCGGGGCCACCACCTTAATTGTATGCAGATTTTGTTGTTGAAATAATTACTGCGCCTATTTTGTATGGATCACCATTAGATGCTGGCCTTCTATCTTCTAACCTTCCCTTCCATCCATCATCGATAGTACCTATTGGAATTCTTATTGAAGCTCCTCTATCTGAAACGCCATAAGAAAATTGATCTATGGATTGTGTTTCATGTAATCCGGTCAACCTTTCTTCATTGTGAGCGCCATAAACATTCATGTGAGTCTTAATGTTCTTTCCGAATTCTTCACAAATTTTATTAAAAATTTCTTCGCCGCCAATGTCTCGCATTGTTGAATCTGAAAAATTTGCGTGCATTCCTGATCCATTCCAATCTCCTTTGACTGGCTTAGGGTGGTATTCAATATAATAACCATAAATTTCTGTTAATCTATCAAGCATATACCTAGCAATCCAAAGCTCGTCACCAGCTTTCTTAGCTCCCTTAGCAAATATTTGAAATTCCCACTGCCCACATGCAACTTCTTGATTTATTCCTTCAAATCCTAGACCTGCTTCAATGCAAAGATCTGCATGTTGCTCAACAAGATCTCTACCGTGAGTGTTTTTACCGCCAACTGAGCAGTAATACAAACCTTGAGGCCCTGGATAGCCTCCAACAGGGAAACCTAACGGTAGTTGAGTTTCAACATCCATAATAAAGTATTCTTGCTCAAAACCAAACCAAAAATCTCCATCATCATCATCTATAGTTGCACGACCATTGCTAGGATGAGGCGTACCATCTGGATTCATCACTTCACACATCACCAAAAAACCATTTTCTCTCTGAGGATCTGGATAAATCGCTACTGGCTTTAAGACACAATCTGAATCGCCACCATCAGCTTGTTTAGTGGATGAACCATCAAAACTCCACATTGGACATTGATCAATGTTACCTGTAAAGCCTTTCTTAATCATTGTCTTACTACGCATATTTTGTGTAGGTTCATAACCATCAAGCCAGATATACTCTAATTTTGAGAATTCGCTCATAATATAGTATATATTGAAACACACTATATAAAAAATACGGATAAATTAAACTAAAGCATCAAAAAAACTAACTTAAGCAAGTTTATACATAGTAATTTATATATAGGCTGAACAAACGTTCATAAAATGAATCTAAGCGACAAAGATTTTGAACTTTTGGCACAGTTGAGTAAGAACGGTAAAGCTTCACAGAGAGAACTGGCCGGAGAAACTGGAGTGGCATTAGGAACTGTGAATTCACACATTAAACAACTCGAAAAGAATAAAATAGTAAAAGGATATCTTGCAGAAATTGACCCTGAAAAAGTAGGATTTAACCTAACTGCAATAATAAACTTAAGAATTAAGAAAGGAACATTAATGGACGTACAGGCCTCAATTGCAAATCACTCAAGAGTCTTCGGAGTTTATGACGTAACCGGCGAATGGGATTCCTTGATTTTGGCTAGATTTAAAGATAGATTAGAAATGGACAAATTTATCAAATCTACACTGTCTCAAGAATATATTGAAAGAACAAGTACCTCTCTTGTCCTGAACACTGTAAAAGAAGAACCTCGAATCATATTATGATTTTAGAAAAAACTATTAACTGATTCTATTTCGTTTATTGTTAATCCCCTCTGTAATTGACCATCCCATCGTTTAACTGGTATTCCATTATCAAAAGCAAACATTGTAGGAACTACTTCAATACTAAAATCATCCCATAATCTTGATTCAACGTCTGTAATATCTGCAATCAAAACATTATCAACTTTAGAATATTCTGCCCAATTATTAAAAAAGGAAATGCAATATGGACACCAATCAGCTGAAAATATAATGATTAACTTATCTTTATAGGTTATTAATTCACCTGAATCAAAATCATCTTGACCAATCCTTTGAATAGATTTCACTTCTTTTTCCAGATCATTAGAGTTTCTCTGCCTACTCTTTTACTGATTGAATCTATAGGCATTTCTTCGGAATCAAGTTCCCAATGCAAACCAAAAAGTTTGTACAGTTCGTCCTTTGTAACTCCCCATGGAGGACCACCCTCATCTAATTCTTTATCTAATGGTAAAAAAAGTCCTAATAGTTTGCCTTGTGGCTTCAATAATTGCCAAACTGCCCTATCGTATTCAAAACGACGTAATGGGCTAATTGCACAAAAGCAAGTATACTCCATAACATAATCAAAAGAATAGTTTAAACTTTCTGGAAGATTAAATATATCCTCTTTAATTAAATTCATTCTAACATTAGCTTCCTCTGCATTCACTTTTGTTGCTGAAATCGCATTGTCTGTAAAATCTATAGCAGTTACTTCAAAACCTTGTCTGGCAAAAGTAACTGCGTCATAGCCTCTACCACAGCCAATTACGCAAATACTACCTTTAGGAATCTCTGAGGACAATCTTTGGAAAACTGGCGTTGGACCACCTAAATCCCAACCGTCCATTTCAGATTCGTAGCAAGCCTCCCAAAATTCAGGAGTATTGACTGGGTCTTCCATAAATTCTTAAAGAGAGGTGTTGTTAAAAAACGAGGGTAGACTTTTTGTGACGGCCTTTAATCATACAGCATGACTACAGTCGTAATGCGAACAAGTGCTGGCGATATAGAAATCGAACTCTTCGATGATAAAGCTCCTAAAACTGTCGAAAATTTTCTTAAATTGGTTGATAAAAAATTCTACAATGGATTACATTTTCACAGAGTAATTAAGGATTTTATGCTACAAGGTGGTTGCCCAAACTCTAAAGACCCTAATAATCCAAAAGCTGGAACTGGAGGGCCAGGATACCAAATTAATTGTGAGTTCCATCCTGAATTGAAACATGATAAACCAGGTTTACTCTCAATGGCAAACGCAGGTCGAAATACTGGTGGATCACAATTTTTCCTAACTACTGTAGCTACTCCTTGGCTTGATGGTGCTCATGCAATATTTGGAGAAGTTACTAAAGGAATGCAAACTGTTCAGAAAATTGAAAACAGTAAAACTGGCCACATGGATAGGCCAAATAAACCTCAACAAATTATATCGGTATCAAGACTTTAGACCTCTAAATGGCCGAAAATTTGGAAGAGCCTGAATTTAAAGTCATCGAAGAGTATGAAGAATTTGAAGTCCGTAGATATGCTGACACAATACAAGCCCAAGTAGCATCCCCCCTTTCTAAAGAAGTAAGTCCCAGCATCCATTTTAGGGAAATTGCAAACTACATTTTTGGCAATAATCGTAAAACTCAAAGCATTGCTATGACTGCTCCAGTTCAAACATGGGAGGAATATGGGGAAAATTTTATGGCATTCACGATGCCTTCTAAATTCAACATTAACAACTTACCTGAACCCAACAGCAATCGAATAAAAATAATGAATGTCGAAGGTGAGTTTGTAGCTGTATTAAAATTTTCTTGGTTCTCAGGATCTGCGCGGACTGGAAAATTCATAAAAAAACTTCAACAATTAATTAAGGCTAAAGCTTTAAAGCAAAATGGGAGCCCTAAATTAGCCGTGTACGATAATCCGATGACAACTCTGCCATTTATGAGAAGAAATGAAATTCATTTACCAATAGACTGGTAACTAATCATCTGTCGATGAACCTTCTTCCATATAAGGTATATCAATATCTAACTGGGCAATATATAATCCAGAAGTTATACATGATAAATAAGTATACCCATCATGATATTCTGCAGCCCAAAGGAAAGGTATCCACCCAAAATCATAGAAGTTCGAGTCAAGAGGTTCTCCATAAGCATTATTTTGAGGCAATATGTAAGCAACCGTTGATAATACATGTGAAGCATTTCTATCCACTGAATTACCTGTAGCAATCATTGATTCAACATCAACAACCCATAATCCTGCATGGTAATGTGAAATGTACAGCCTTCCGTCCCAGCCACCCCCATAACTTTGATCTGGTTTTTCAGAATCTGTAATAAAATGACCTGAATCTAGATTATGTGGACTGAAAAGTAACCATTCATCTCCTTTAGAATGTGCTTCGCAAGAAGAACCATAACAGTGTAAATCTGAGGTAGGAATCTCCCAATCTCCAATCAATTTAGGAAGAAAACGTAGATTGCCATTAACAACTTCATAATCGGTGTTATCAATGACGTAAACCATGCCAGTGCCAACATATGTTGAAAGAACTTCAACTGCTGCAGTTATCAAATGTCTCTTCCCTTCTAAATCTGGCCTAATGTGAGAAATATCTACCATTTCAGGATAAGCTTCTGTATAGTGTATGTAAGAAGAGCGCCCTCCATTTTCGTTACCTGTAGAACCGCTATCTGGTTGCCCATCTCCATCAAAATCTGCAAAGTCCATCCAATATCCTACCTCAGGCGCTCTCCATAAACAAGTCAAGGGAGAACCTATTGTACTTTTACAACCTAAACCATAAAATAGATAATTTTCAGGACTGTTAACTGGATGTGGAACATCTGTAACGTCTCCAATTCTAACGCCAGCTTCCCAATAAGCTCCATAAACATAAGTGCGTTCATATCGAGGGTCTAGAGGATCGGTTCCTGGCCAAGTTTGAACCGTCATATCATGAATATATATCCATCCTCCTCTTGTAGTCTCCCAAGCTACTTCATACTCTCCGACCTTAATCATAGTATGTCCATAGCCTGAACCTGGAACTCCTTCTAGTGTTCTAGCTGCAGAGCCTTGAAGATTCAGGTGAGCTATAGTTACACCTCCGCATGCTTCACCTACTGCAATGTCACAACCTTCATAATCAGGATTTGCAACAAAGATGTACCACTCATTATCAATCATATGCGTGTATAAATTGTGAGGTCCTGTTGGATGATCTGAATCGTACCAACTATCTACCCAAACAGGATTTGTCTTATCTGTAACATCCACCAAAACCACACTTACTTGGGTAGGATCACCCCATTCACCTACTTCAGGGTCTGCATAGCCAGGATCAACGAGTTGATTCTGAAGGATTACATACTCTCTCCCACTAAATTCAAGATATTTGATATCTAAAAGTTGAGTGTTAGGATCTGTATATTTGCCAGTAACTGTTGTATTATACGGATCAGTTACATCTGTTATGTGAAATTCAGACCAACCTGCCTGGTAAGCATAAGTTCGACCATCTGGTGAATCGGCCACTGTAACTTCTGCATTCCCTCCATTAGTCAAAGGATTGTAAGAAATCTGCTCAATATTACCACTACTCATATTGTGCATTGAAGCATCCATGTGATCGTGGCCTTCTTCTTGAATCAAAGGATCGTCTAAAATTACAGTATCATCAGATGAATAAGTTTCCTCACTGGAATCAAAAAAATAAGCAGTGCCGGTTATTAAACTTAAAGAAATCAAAACTGCTAAAGCTATTTCCTTTGTTTGCATTATTATTGCAGTATAACCTTTTATTTATAGCCTATTTACATTGTAATAGTATGAAAGCCATAGAATCAATTATTAGCATTGCAATCGTAATTCTAATTAGCTTTCAAGTCTTTTCTCCAACTACATCAGCTCATACTGGTGAAAATTTTATGATTATAATCAAAGAAAATGAAAGTGTTCCAGGAAACCCAACAATGATGGTAAATGACAGTGCTCTTTGGGTTAATGTTGATAGTAGAGATAACATTACCCATCAAATATTTGTGGATGCAAATTCAGATGGAATCTACAACGGAAGTGAAGATTGGATGTCTGTAAACTTAACACACGAAGGAAATTGCAGAAATGATAACGGAACAAGAATAGAAAACTGCGAGGCAAGTTACACGATTACATTTAATGAATCTGCTATGAATATGAGCTATTATGACATCGTTGGAACATATGCCTACATCGACATTGATTCTAATGGAACTAAATTTTATGGAAACATAACCGTCATTCCTGAATTGCATGTGACCGCAGGATTCCAAAATTCAAATACAAATAACAACATAAAAGATGAAGAAGAAAACTCAAATTTTCTTTTAATTGTGGCTGCAGCTTCTGCAATAGGTGCATTGGGGCTAGGAGGAATGATTCTTTTTGGTAACGAAGAAGAATAAAGACTACCTTAAAATTTTGTTTCTTAGTTTACTCTCTTTCTCTGTTCTGGTGAGTGTTTATTATTTGAATGCAGATGAAAATACTGAAAATGAAGATGAAAGTTCTTACTTGAAAAGCGAAATATGTTACTACGCATTAAATGGCATAATTGCCGACCATCATTATCACTTACAGCTAAACATAACGGTAATAAATGAAAGAATTGAAATTCCAATTAATATTGGGTTTGAAAGGGATTCTGAAGGTAATACTATTTTTTTGCATCCGATACATACATATGATAATAGTGGAAGAATACATGTTGAAACTACAAAAAACACCACTGCCGAGCTTGGTTTTTTCTTTGATATTTGGGGTAAAGATTTTTCAAAAAGTAAAATTCTAAATTACACTTCAAACGAAGACTACAGTGTCAAAATGTATCTTAATGGAAATAGAGTAGAAACGTACGAAAAAACTGTGCTTGAACCTTATTCATTTATCGAAATTGAGTATACAAAGAATGACTAAAGTTTATTTTAGTGGCCTAAGATATTAGTCCATGGAATCTGTTATTGAAGGATTAAAACCTGAAATTATATGGAGACATTTTGAATCTCTGACTCAAATCCCCAGACCATCGAAACACGAAGGAAAAGTTCTAGCCTATCTAAAGAAATTTGCTAATGAAAGAAAATTTGAAATTCGCGAAGATGAAACTGGAAACATAGTTGTTTTGAGACCTGGAGGCGGAGGCGGAGAGAATGCCTCTACCGTTATTATTCAAAGTCATGTGGATATGGTCTGTGAAAAGAATAGAGACTCTCAGCACGATTTTATGAATGATGCACTGAAGTTATATCTTGATAATGGATGGCTAAAGGCTGATGGTACGACATTAGGTGCAGATAATGGGATTGGAGTTGCTGCTGCGATGGCGTTATTAGATTTACCAGAAAGTACACCGTTGCCTCCTCTTGAATGCTTGTTTACAGTTGATGAGGAAACTGGTTTAACCGGAGCATTTGCACTAAATGGAGAAATATTAAAAGGGAGAACTATGCTAAACCTAGATACAGAAGACTGGGGAGAAATTTGTATTGGTTGTGCAGGCGGAGGAGATTCTAGCATTTATTTACCAGTTGATTACATTGAGGCACCTGCAGATTATTTATCTTTTCAACTTTCCGTGGAGGGGCTGAAGGGAGGTCACTCTGGTGTAGATATACATGAAGAAAGGGGAAATGCAATAGTTTTCATATCTTCAATAATTGATGATATTTTAGAAAATGCTAAAATTTCTGTTGCCTCTTTAGAAGGTGGAGATAAGCATAATGCAATACCTAGAGAAGCATTTGCGCAACTTTACATTCATCCAGAATCAGTTTCAGACGCACAAAGTTCTGTAGATAATACAGCTAGATCTCTTAGAGATGAATTTGGCACGATGGAGCCAAACATTGATATTAAATTTACAGGTTCTAACGAGCTACCAGACAAGTGCCTTTCAGATAGTAGCCAAATGGAGCTAATAAGATTGCTAAGAACCCTACCTCATGGAGTACTCAAGTATTCTCACGAAGTGGAAGGATTAGTGGAAACTTCTAATAATTTAGCATCCGTTAAAAAAAATAACGATAATATTAACATTGTATGCTCTACAAGGTCATCAATTTCAAATGCCCTGGAGTCACAAAGAAAAAGAATAAAAATAATGTCTGAAGCTTTCGGTGCTATAGCTGAACAAGATGAAGCATATCCTGGATGGGCACCAAACATAAATTCTCCTGTGCTGGAAACAACTACAAAAATATATACTGAATTACTTGGTAAAGAACCACACATATGCGCTATACATGCTGGGCTGGAATGCGGTGTGATAGGAGAAAAAGTTAAAGGTATGGATATGGTTTCTTTTGGCCCTACAATAAAGGGACCTCACTCTCCTGATGAAAGAGTCGAAATTTCTTCTGTAGCTAAATTTTGGGATTTATTGCTTAAAATACTAAATGAACTTTCAAAGAAGTGAAACTTGATTAAAAACATTAGAGATAATTTAGAAATAGAATTACCTGGAATAAAATCATGGAATCGAATGGCTGTTGAGCCAATACAAAACAACAGAAACATTAATGAAAGAAGAATAAACTACAAAGAATGGTCATCTAAAGAAAATGTAAGAAATATGAAAAAAGCGGCTGTGCTAGTTTGCTTTTTTAGAAAAGATGAAGAATATTATTTCCCGTTAATAAAACGTCCCATGCATGATAGGAATCATCCTGGCCAGATTGCTTTACCTGGCGGATCTATGGAAATAAATGAAACTTTGGAGACAACTGCCTTAAGAGAATCTTTTGAAGAAGTCGGAATAAAACCTAATGATGTCAAGATTATTGGTCAAATGACGCCGTTGCCGGTCCCTATTTCAAATTATATGATATATCCGTTTATAGGGACTACTGAAATTGAACCTAACTGGAAACTAAATAAGAAAGAAGTTGATGACCTTATTATACTGAAATTCACTGATCTTGTTAGATCAGATAATGGATACTACGAAGACTGGAAGCGTGAAGAGAATCAAATTAGAGTACCTATTTTCAAAATTATGAATATACATATATGGGGAGCTACGGCCGCAGTTCTAAGTGAATTAATTGATTTAAGTAAAAAAACTAACTAAACAAAGAATTCAATGGCTGAACTATGTTAGAAGAAAAAATATCTCCAAAGAAGGCCGTAATTACAAAAGATAATGCTAGTGGAATAATATAAGGTATTTTGAGTGTTACCCATGGATAATCTATGCCCTCATCTTCCAATCTGTTCCAGTCTTTATCAGAATCTGATTTATGCTTAACAAAAGCTACCATCACTACTCTTTTCCCAACAACTTGCTGCATAGGCCAAACAAAACTTTCTTTAGCCCTATTTAATTCCATTTTTGTACCGAAAAAAATTTGAAAGAATGGACTTTCAATATTGCCTTTGATTATATTAAAAATAGCTAAACAAATTGGAATAAAAAGATAAATTAAAAGAGAATTCATAAAAATTACAAAAGGATATGGAAAGCCCCTATCATCGAAAGCAGTCAATGAATCATCAGTAAAAGTTATTGAAAAAGGAGTGATTAAGCTAATCGCCATAATTGCTTTGACATCAGCCCCTCCTATGGTAGGGCCAAAATAAAACCAAATATACATTAAAATCATTAAAAAGGGAATTGAAATAAAATCTAGCAATTGATAATTGTTCTTTGAAATATCATCTGAGTCAAAGTTAAAAAAGAAATATATCGAACATAAAATTGCCAAATACTGACTTGATTTCCAGAGCATTGCTTGATTCTTATCTAAAATATATTCATCAACAAATGAATTGAAAAAAAGTGTGAAAGTAGCAAAAAGTAAAGCCCAAAGGTATAATCCATAGTCTTCCCAAATTGTTGAAAGTTCATAAATTAATAAAACTGAACCTAAAATCCCACCATAAATCCATACTAGATTAGGAACTCTGCGAGTTTTTAGATCTGACCAAGAACCATATGAAAGCATGACAAAACCAATTAAAAAACGTAAAATATCAATATTGGCCATACTACCATATTGTAGTGACTGCATATTAATATATGTTTAATCATAAACTTATTGAATATATTTTATATACTAAACGAAGTTAGTGCAATGTGGATTTAAGAGAGCAATTGTTGCCCCGTGAAAAGATTTTAAGCGAATATAAAAATTTGCTTGTTGAAAATAAAAAAGGAAATGCGTATCTTACTAATAAAAGATTATTTTTATCTACTAAAAATAATTTATGGAATTTCCACACAAAAGATATAAAATATATAGGAAGAATGAATAATCCTCGTTTTTCATGGATATGGCAACTTCCTATTTCGTTGATGATTTTATTTAGTATTTTATGGGGCTATACTTTACTATTTCTAATTTGCATTATACTGTCTGCAGCTAGACAATATCTAAAGATAGACAGTTTAGAAATTGGTTTGGAAAATAAAAAATGGACTTTGTCTGATGATAATCTGCAGCTTGATGAAATGGTTCTTCAAATTCAAACAAACGAAGTGACTGGATTGCAAAAAAGCGAAGGTAAACCGATAGTAGACGCTGAAGAAGAACAAATCTCAAAGATAGAAATCAATATTGTAGGTGAAAATGAATCTGGGCCTCTTAGATCTGCGTGGTTATCTCTTTCATTTGCCTTTCTGTTCTACTATCTGAATTCATTTAGCGATTCTGGAAGCGTATGGCTTTTTGTTCTTTTAATCTCGGCTTTGTGCTCATACATCATATACAAAGACAGAAGAAATACCAATGCAATGAGAAATGTTGAACCTGAAGATGGTATTATACGTAAAGTTTGGTATTTTATTCTGAATAAACTGCAAATTAAGATAATAAGAGCTAATTTTTCTCTGAACATATTTAATAAACAAGTGGAAGTGAGAAATTTGGGATATTTACTAAGTTCTATAATTCTACTTTTGGCATTCACTTCTACTCACATTAATTCAAACCTTATTCCAATGCTATTTGGTATTTCACTTGGAACTACAGTTTACATGGCAGGAAGATGTTTCGCAGGTGTACCCCGGCCGCGTAACCGAATGATTGCAAGAACCTTTGTTTGTTCAATAATAGCTATATGCGTAGTTCTCCCATGCCTAAGTCTTACGCCTTTGTACATACCTGCAAATGCAATACTTTCATCGGAATATTTGGATGAAGGAAGTGGAAATGGTTGGAAGAAATCATATTCACAACTTGATGAGTATGGTCTCGGATTGGCATCTACAAGCATCTATCTTTATGCTGATGATGCGAGAGACGATGAAGGAAATGATGATGGATATCCGGCTATTTTATTTGTTATCGTTTTAAAAGTACCATTTGAAGTAGATGAAGCTGTTCCTTTGGACATCCTAAACGATCAATTTCAGAAAATGGCATTAGAGCAAGACATTGAACTAGATTCTGAATTGGAGAGTGGAAAACGTGAAACTGCGCAAGGTTATGAAACTGAGTATATCATATACAACGGAACTACAAAAACTGAAAGAATAGGAACTGAAGAAATAAATTATAAAGTAACAAAGGGGTCCGAATCAAGATATATTGGTGAAGTTTGGAAAGCTCCTGAATATAATTTACTTGTTGTTTCAATGGGAATTGGTATTATCTCATCTGAAACTATCAACGAAGATACTGGAATTGAACCTATTGACGACTTAGTAGACGACCTTATTCCAAATCCAACAGACACAACTGATGAAAAGAATTGGAACGAAATGATAGATTTAATTCCTGAAATTAATTGCTATCAAAAAGATTGGAAAGCCTAATTCTTATCTATTACTAAATTTTTTTTCAACGGAAAAGAAACAAATTCTCCTTCCCATTTAACTTCAGAGTCTTCGTCTAATAATCCTGCTGAAACTAATTTGTTCATCATCATTTCCGCATCCTCTTTTGGTACTTTCAAATACTGTCTTTCATCTTCGCTCATATTACCCAAATTCTATTCCTTGTGCTAGTGGTAAATCATCTGACCAATTAAGCGTATTGGTCTGTCTTCGCATATAAACCTTCCAAGAATCCGAACCTGCTTCTCTACCTCCTCCTGTATCTTTCTCTCCACCAAAGGCTCCACCAATTTCAGCGCCGCTTGTTCCTATGTTTACGTTAGCAATTCCACAATCACTTCCTGAATGACTTAAAAACTTTTCAACTGATTGCATATCTTTAGTAAATATCGATGATGATAAACCCTGATCAACTGAATTATGATATTCTATCGCCTCTTCTAAATCATCGAATTCAAATAAGTACAAAATAGGTGCAAATGTTTCTTCCCGAACAATTTTCATTCCCATATCTGCCTTTACAATAGTAGGCTCAACATAAAAACCATCAGTTTGAATTACATTGCCTCCACAAAGAATCTCTCCCTTTTCTTTCCTAATTATTCCCAATGCATCGCTGTAATCTTGAACTGCCTTTTGATCGACTAAAGGACCGACTAAAGTATCTGAATCTAATGGATTTCCTATCTTTATTTGAGAATATGATGATATTAATTTTTCGGTAATCGCAGATGAAATGGATTTATGTAAAAATAACCGACGTGTAGAGGTACAACGCTGACCTGAAGTACCAACTGCCCCAAACAAAATGGCTCTAAGTACTAGCTCAGGATCTGAATCAGGCATTACAATTATTGCATTGTTTCCTCCTAATTCCAAAAGTGATCGTCCTAAACGTTTAGCTACAGCTTCGCCAATCTTACGCCCCATGTGACAAGAGCCCGTTGCTGAAACAAGCGGTATACGTTTATCATGAACTAATAATTCTCCTACATCTCTGCTAGAGCCAACAAGCAATGACATTACGCCATCCCAACCTAACGGAGTCATAACCTCGTTAACAATTTTTTGAATGGCAATAGCTGTAAGTGGTGTCTTGGATGAGGGCTTCCAAACCATTACATCGCCGCAAACTGCAGCAATCATTGCATTCCAGGCCCAAACTGCACCAGGGAAATTAAAAGCTGTAACGATACCTACAGCACCTAGTGGATGCCACTGCTCATACATCCTGTGATTTGGTCTTTCTGAGTGCATAGTTTTCCCGTAAAGCTGCCGACTTAATCCAACAGCATAATCTGCAATATCTATCATCTCCTGGACTTCACCTTCTCCTTCTGCTTGAATCTTACCCATTTCCCAAGATATTAATTTACCAAGAGAGATCTTATGCTTACGAAAGGCATTAGCTAAATTCCTAACAACTTCTCCTCTTTTAGGGGCAGGTTCCATTCTCCATTTATTAAAAATCTCTGTAGAACTTTGCATTATATTCTCATAATCACCTGGATTACATTGTCTAACCTTTGCAATTAACGTTCCATTTACTGGAGTTATGCAATCCAAATCACTTCCAGAGCCTAACCACCTATCTGAATAGCCTCCCAAATTTATATCTTCAATTCCTAATTCATCCAAGAAATCCAGTTTTGTCATAGAAGTGCATAGAGAGCTACAATAAAGAACTTAATTGCACTAATCATTTTTAATTGCCCACCTTTTACAAGATTATGATAGTTGAAAATTCTGAACTTCAAGGATATGACGAAGCTCAAAAAGAAATGATGGATGAAAACTGCATTATAGTAGATAAAAATGACCATATTGTAGGTAGAGATTCAAAAGTGAACTGTCATCTTAATGAGGGAAAATTGCACCGAGCTTTCAGCGTTTTAATTTTCGATTCTGCCGATAGATTATTGATACAACAAAGAGCCAACGAAAAAATAACTTTTCCCTCTATTTGGGCTAATAGCTGCTGTAGTCACCCCCTTTACCAAAATGGCGAGGAAGAAGATGTCAAAGGCGCAAAAAAAGCCGCTGTCAGAAAATTGACACAAGAACTTGGAATACTCCCTAGTGAAATTCAATCTGAAGATTTAAATTTTATTACTAAAATGCACTACAAGGCTAGAGCTGATCAAAAATGGATTGAGCATGAAGTAGATTATATTTTTGCTTTAAAGAAAGATGTAAAAATTGATCCAAATCCTAACGAAATACAAAGAACTAAATACGTCGACGTAAAAGAATTAAACGAACTCTTTGAAAAGTCTAATGACAATGGTGTTGAAATAGGACCTTGGTTCAGGTTAATAAGAGATAATTTTCTTAATGAGATATGGAAAAGTTTAGATTCTTTAGACGCTATTAGTGATAATAAAGTTCATCACATGGGAGAAGTAAAATGAGTATAAAAATCAAATTAGCTGAAAAAGCAAAGGATGTTGAGAAGGCCCTAAACGAGTACTTGGTCGTACGAGAACCGAAAAAATTATACGAAGCTATGGCCCATATACCTCTTGCCGGTGGAAAACGTCTCCGTCCGGTTATGGCTCAACTTACTTGTGAAATGGTTGGAGGAGATGGAAGTAATGCAATTCCATTTGCCGCTGCGCTTGAAATAATCCATAATTTTACTTTAATCCATGATGATGTAATGGACGATGACGACCTTAGGCACGGGGTTTCAGCTTGTCATACCATTTACGGATTACCTACTGCAATTCTCGCTGGCGATTCTCTTTTTGCATATGCGTTTGAAATGATTACAGAAAGCGATGTGAGTGACAACGTTAAAACTGAATTGGTGAGGCATACTGCGTATACGGTTAGAAGAATTGCTGAAGGCCAACAAATGGATATTAATTTCGAAGATGAAGAGACTGTAAATCCAGAGCTTTATCTGGAGATGATCAGATTAAAAACTTCCATACTTTTTGGTTCAGCTGCATATGGTGGAGCTCTTATTGGAGGTAAAAATATCGATGAGGCAAATGAACTTCGACAAATGGCAATATGGGTTGGCTTAGGATTTCAAATCTGGGATGACTACTTAGATGCAACAGCGCCTGCTGAAGTTCTTGGAAAACCGTCAGGTTCAGATATACGGCAGGGAAAGAGAACTCTTTTGGTTATTGAAGCTTTAAATCGAACAGACAATAGTGAAAGAAAAGAGCTTATTAGAATACTAGATGACACTAATAATACTGATAAAGATGTAAAAAGAGCTGTCGAAATTATATCCGGTTGCGGAGCACTTGACAATTGCCGCGAACAAGCTTTAGAATATCTTGACGGTGCTAAAAAAACAATTAAAAAGTATCCACAAGGTGAAGCTAGAACTATGCTAGAAGAACTACTGGAGTATATGGTTACGAGAGGGCATTAACCTACCTAATCGCCTAAATACAGGTTACAAATAAGACTACAATGAGCGACTCTGAATCTTGGACTTCCGAACTAATAAATGGGCAGCTAAGAAAAAGGTTTGAAAATCATGATACTGCTAAAGTTACAAATTTAGCAAATCAGGCATGTATTGCTGCTAATATGCCTAAAAAAACAAATATAGTGTTTGAAGGAAAAGCTGGAGATAATTTTGGAGGTTTGAACCAAGGAAGTAAAATTATCTTAAATGGAGATGCCGGAAGATTCGTAGGTAACGGAATGAAAGGTGGAGAAATTATCATTAATGGTAATTGTGATGATGGCGTAGCTCATTCAGCTTCTGATGGAAGCATCACAGTTCAAGGATCTGTGGATGGGGATGCTGGAGCGGCAATGAAAGGAGGGAATCTACTAATCAGTGGTAGCGTTAGAGGAGATTTAGCTACTTGTATGAATCAAGGAAGTATCATTGTATGCGGGGATGTCTTAGGCGATGTAGGAAGAATGATGGAAAACGGGAAAATTTTCATCGCTGGAGATTTTGATGATAATGATAATTTAGAAGTAAAGAATATTTCACCAAGTGACTGGAAAAAGGTGAAAAAAGAACTTAAAGATAATGGTATTGATTCAAGAGATTTGACATTTAAATCCGTTTTATCTAAAAAAACATTTAAAAAAGGTAGTACAAAAAACCCTGAATATATCAGTCTAACTAATGATATCATTTCAATACCTGCTAGCCTTACCAGAAGACCTAGAACGCCTGGATTGGATGAAATTAATTTATCCTTGACCATAGGATCTAAAAGGGAAGAACCTCTAAACCTTACTATTCCTCTATTGTGGCAAGGAACAAATGCTCCAACATATTTCAGTTGGAAGATTAATGAAAAAATAACTAATGATCTTGACAACTCCAATATAGCCATAATAGATTTGACTGCCACAAATATTAGTCGCAGACTGGATATGAAAAAACCTACTGACTTAGCAAATGTTATAAATTTATTGAATCAAGGTTCTGCAAATAGATTGCCTATACTTGTCCGAATTTATGCCGGCGACCTGGACAAAGATTTAGGAGTTATAGCAAAATCGGGAGCAGACGGCGTAATCTTGGTAAGTGATAAAATGCCTATTGAAGCTGCGCTTGTTTCTTCAAGAAATTATAGCAAAGAGATGACCATTCTTGCTGAAACTAATCAACTAAATTACCAGTATTCAGTGAAATTATTGGCACTTGGAGCTTCAGGTATATTTTTACAGGGTAAATGTAGCGGAAGCGATTTGAAAGAATTTGGAATAAGCTTATCAAAAGAGATAGGTTTACTAGGAGTTGGAAGTATTCATGATTTAGGTACAGAGCACCTAAGAACTACTAGTCAAAGAGTTGCTTCTATGACTGGTATTGCCATTGCAGGATACAATTCTGTATTGCCAATCTGGCGTCACTGATTAATCAATGCAAGAAAGTGCCATTTTAGCTAAGTCATTAACCAAAAAATATGGGAAATTTTGTGCAGTTGATAGTATAAATCTAAAAGTTCCTAAAGGAATCTGTTTTGGACTGTTAGGGCCAAATGGAGCTGGGAAGACAACTATGATTCAGATGATACAGGCGTCTTCACCAATAACAAAAGGTGAGTTAGAAATCCTAGGTAGAGATTCAGTTAAAGAAAGTCGATTCATAAGGAAAATAATTGGCGTAATACCTCAAGAAGATAATTTGGACCCTGATTTTACTGTAAGATATAATCTTCTTGTTTATGCTAGATATTTTGGACTAAGCGTTAAAGAAGCTAAAGAAAGAACTAGAGAACTTCTAGAAAAGGTCGAATTGATGGAAAAGGCCGACGAAGAAATTTCTAATTTGTCTGGAGGAATGAAAAGACGTTTAATTGTTGCAAGAGGAATGATAAATAAACCTGAAATGCTAATTTTAGACGAACCTACAACCGGTTTAGATCCTCAAGCAAGACATAGTGTTTGGGACCAAATTAGAACTTTCAAGAGCAAAGGAAAGACTGTTTTACTCACTACACATTATATGGATGAAGCTGAAATATTATGCGATGAACTTGCTATAATGGACTCTGGTAAGATTTTAATTCGAGGAAAGCCAAAAAAATTAATTAAAGAAACTATTGGAACTGACGCCGCTGAATTTGTATCGTTGTCATTTAATCAAAAGGAAAATGTACTCGACTTAATTGCAAAAGAGTGCAAAGTTGAAAAAATAAAATTCAGTAAACTTACAGATAGAATCATAATATATGGGAATGAAATTGAAAACGTAATTTCTAAGTTTCGAGAGAATGAATATTTAACCGATATTATTAGGCGAAGAGCTACGCTTGAAGACGTTTTTCTGAACTTGACGGGGAGACAACTTAGGAATTAGATATGAGAGAAATTCAAGGAGTCTCACCCAAAATGGTATACGCTGTATGGAGGAGACATGCTGACGTATGGGTTAGAACTTGGAAAACAAATTTACTACCGCCCATTGTTGAACCTATCTTATATCTTTTAGGATTTGGTTTCGGTGTTGGTGCATACATCAACGAAATGGGGGGTGTGAGTTATATAGAATATATCGCCCCTTCTATTCTTGCAATCTCTATGATGTTTGGGGCTTTCTTTGAAGCAACCTATTCTGCTTTTGTAAGAATGTATTATCAAAAAACTTGGCAAGCAATAGCTGCAACACCAGCTTCAGCATCTGATGTACTTGTAGCTGAATTGATATGGTCTACAACAAAATCAGTTACTAACGCAACTCTAATGACAATCGCCATATTGTCTATAGGATATTTAGTAGGTCAACCCTTGATTTCAATAAACGGAGCATTACTAATGCCGATAGTAGCAATTCCAATTGGATTAATGTTTGCCGGAATGGGACTCATACTAACTTCATACACACCTTCAATTGATTGGTTTAACATACCATTCTTTCTATTCATAAACCCAATGTTTATCTTGGCTGGGACTTTTTTTCCACTAAGTGAATTCCCTCCAGTAGCACAAAATATAGCTATGTGTTTACCATTAACACATGCAGCTCTAATTACACGCTCACTAGCCTATGGACATGGACTCGAAAACCTAATATTTTCCGTAATTTACATAATAATAATGACAATTATAATGACGTATACTGGTGTAAAACTTTGCTTAAAGAGAATAGTGGTGTAAATTATTACAAAAAACTATACTTTCATTTCTGAGGAACGGATATAAGACCACGTCGAAACTGCAGTTAAAATTGCAGAGATTACCATCTCTCTTTGATGAGCTTCCCAACTTATTGCAATAATTACTAATGAGGCTAAACCAATTATTCCTGCATAAAATTTTGCTTTATCAGGATCTTCAGTAAAAAAAGAATGATTCCTGCCGGACATAAAGAACCATATTGTCACATAAACCATTGCAGAAATTAAAACTGCAGTAGATAGAGCCCCTGAAGTGTCGGAAACTCCAGAATCTGAGCCTAGCAAAGGTATGTCCATACCTTGTTGGATAACTAATACCAGATACACAACAAGTGTTCCATAGCCTGCACCTGCGACGAGGTATAGCCAACCTCTCAATGATTCAGCTTTTTCAGCCTCAAAAGACGACTCATCAAATGAAAAATTTGAAGATTTTAATGATGTAGACACATCGGCCTCCCGCCTGATAACTTCTTTCTCAATATCTTCTTCTATTTCTTGACCTGGTAGTGTTTCATCAATATCTAAATCGTTCACTATTCTTCCTCTTTCAATGGAACAATATTATGTCCCTTAAAATCAAACTTTACTGAACGTCTAACTAAGCCTTTTAATGTTAACGAACTAACACCGATGTCTCTTCCAATATCATTTGCAAAAGTTCCTTCATCTCCGATTAAATCGATAATTTTAGTTTCATAATTACTAAATTCTTTATTTGACATCAAAACAACTGTAAGAAGTTCTTGTGTCTCATCAAATGTTAAAGATGTCGAAATCTGGAAAGCATTGTAAAATGTTCGATAACTTTTTTCTGGCCTTCCTGTTTCTTTATTTACTTCCCACCTAGATTCAATTAATTTAAATTTTTCATAATAAACAATTATATCATTAGCTTCTTCACCAAATTTGTCATTTAACTCACTAATCATAGTCCAGCCTTCTGCCAGTGTACTCAAAACATTTCTTCTAACCTCTGAATCTACAGCTCTAAAAAGTGCTACTAGTTCGGCTGGGTCGTTAATTAACTTTACGCGCTTCATCTCTATGTGTCCACAGTAGAAGAACCCTATAAAATATAACTAGACACTGTCTAAGTGTCAATTTCCCCTTCTAAACCACAATCTGGACACTTAAGCTGCTGAGATCCTGAAATTTTTAGAACCTCAATTTGTGAGGAACATTGTGGGCACTCGACAGTCATCATTTCTGAAATATCATTACTAACTGCTTTTTTTCTAATAACCTTTCTCTTCGTTGTTTTTCTAGCTTCTTCTTCTGAAGACTTTGTTTCAAAAAGTGAACTCTCAGGTGTTGCCTTAGAAGGCTTAGGAATATCTGGCGGTGAGTAACTATCAAGACTATTTCTGTTAAAATAGAACACTAAACCGCTAATTCCAGCTAGCACTATAGCAATACCTAACAAACCTCCAGCTGTTGTTAATTGTGAAGAAATTCCTCCATCATCCCCTGACGATGAACCTGAACCTGTAGATGATTTCTCAACAATTGGAATCTGACAATAATCTGTAGCCGTTAAACCATCATTATCTGTAACCCTAACCACAACTATATAACCATCGGGATCTTCTGATGTCAAGTTATAAGAATGTGTAGCAAAATTTAAACCTGTAAAATCAATTGAATTAGGTAAAACTCTGCTAGAGCTATCAAAATCCCATTCGTATTTAATTATGGAACCCTGTGGTTTGAAAGCTGAAGCTGTGAAGAAAGCTTCTTCGTTCAATTCTATCTCCGGATCGCATACTAATTCTACAGAAGGTTGCGATAATATTGAGATTGTTATATTTAGTGTATTGCTTTTTGCTCCTTTAGAATCTTGAACATATACCGAAACTATGTGATTGCCTTTGTCAGTAGACTCTGAAGAGAACAACGCTTTATTATTATCATTAAAAAGGGTCACTGTTTCGGTAGACCAAAAATAAGAGAGTATGTCTTCATCATCTGGATCTAAGCCTATGACTGTTATCTGAGCTTCCTCGCCAGCAATTATTGGATTAGGATTTATTGTGTCAAGAATAATTGTAGGAACTGCATTCACAAGCACATTGATGCTTACATTAGCCGACCAGAAACCAACACTATTTTTAGCTCTAAAAGTAAGGACATGGCTTCCTATACCTAGCTCTGAGGTAGTTAAGTTTAAGTCATTTGAAATAATACCGTCTAAACTAGAAAACCATTCAAATATTTCCATAGTTATGTCGTCAGAAGTTGTTGAATATGCTGAAGCTGAAATTGACATTGTATCTCCTAAACTTATCATACAATTAGCTAAATCAGAACAATTAGAAACTGACAGGATAGAAACTTCTGGAAAGTCACCTACGCCAATTTCCAATGTAACTGGATGACTCCATCTTCCCTCATTATCTTGTACCATGAAATATATAGTATGCAACCCCATTGTCAAATTTGATATTGTAAAATTATCCGATAATGAAAGGTTACCATCTATAGAGGAGAACCAGTGATAATTAGAAACAAATCCATCTATATCAGTACCTGAACCTGTAAATAATATTTCCACACCAGGTAAAGCAGTACTTGGATCGATAATATCTATGCTAGCTGTTGGAGCTTGATTATCTAATAATTGTTCGTAAAAGAGAGATAATCCTGACTCAGTTCCAACAAGAAGATTTTCACCTTTATAAGATAGGGAAACTGAAGTAACTGAATTCGCTGCATTTACCCTCCATAATTCATCTCCATTAGTTACATTAGTTAAGACTAATTTCTTATTGTCCGACCCTGCAAAAACGTAAGTTCCTTTACCATTAAAAGTACAGTCTGTTATAACGCCTCCAATATCTTTCTGCCAAATATTATCACCTACAATACCGTCAAAAACGGTTAGCATGCCCTCTTCTGTTCCATATGTATAATACTTTGAACCAATGCCTGCTGAAACACAGGTTACCTCATTTGGCTGAACCATAGTGATTGGATCGCCACCTGAAGAAGGATAAACATGAACGCTGCCTGATTCAGTTCCGATAATCAAATGAGAGCTATCTCCTGAAAAATCAATACTTGTTATCTTTCCATCTAATGCATCCGAATGATACCAAACATCCTCTTCATCAGAAGTTAAAAAAACATACACATTCCCACTAAAAGTTCCTGCGGCAATATACCTACCATCTGGTGAAATACTAACTGTACTCATTTCCTGTGATGGAAAGTTTGAATTCCAAACTTCGGTATTACTGTCCGCATTGAAGAAGTAAACATTCCTACGATCTACTACGGTAATATTGGAACCATCATCTGATATATCCAAACCATATAATCCCTGTTGAAAACCTCCCCTCTCCCACTTCTTAGATGACTCTTCATACAACCAAATCCTACTTCCTTCTGCACCAAGTAAGATATATTTTCCATTTGAAGACGTCTCCATATAGCTTGGATATTCCGAAAATGTACTTGAGTTATAGTAAGGCTGACTGGTGTCATTTTTCCACAACGAGTACTTACCTCCATATACTCCTGTAATATTTATTGAGTCAGATGAAATCGCGACATTAGTAACTGGACTCGAAGAGGTCCATGACCAAACGGGCTCTTTTTCAGCTTCACCCTCGTTGAAGGAGAAAATGACTATTAGTATGAAAGCTAATGCAGCGAATTTTCTTACCAAATTCAAATTATACTCTATAACTAATTGGTAAGGGGTTTTATTACAGTGAGCCTACCCTCTCATCAGATTATATCGGCCACGTAATTCTAATACTTCTAGAGCTTTCAGTACTTCTCCAGAGGAACTCCAGTTAGAATAAGCATCTAAGAATTTTTCCCTTCCTGATATTTCAGAATGATGAGCTTCCAAAGATTCTAAAAAAACACGAAGATCTGAAGCCCTAGATTCTGCATCGTCATCAAAAGTAGATAAACCAAAATCAATTGCATAAAGATCTTTGGACATTACAAAATTGCTAGTTGTAGGATCTCCGTGAACTATACCGGAAGAATGTATTTGCGACAAAATTTTTGCACAAGCTACTAAATGGAGCTCAAAATCTTTCGTTCTGAGTCCTTGTTCAAGTGTAATACCATCAATAAATTCCATTATAATTTGTGATTTATCAATATTTACTTCGAACAGAGAAGGAACCTGTATTCCATCTGACAATAAACGCTCTATGATACGAGACTCACTTCTAAGCCTTTCTGTTACAAGCCTTCTTTCAAGTTCAGGATGCCTGTATGACCTCTTATTTCTTATCTTTGAAACTGCAATAAAGCCTTGCCAATCTATCTTTTCTACAATAGCTTCGGCTCCTCTAAATATCACCTCCAAGTCACCTCCACCATATCTGTACGATATTTTTGATGAACTTTATTGTCTTCTTTTGTTATTTCATAATCTCCATTAACCATCTGGTAACCCAACCAGCCTATCATTACTCCATTATCTACGCACAGGTCCTTTGAAGGAATAAAACACTTTACGCCTCTCTCCTCAGTCATTATAGTTGCCATTTCTCTAAGTCTTTCATTACAAGCAACCCCTCCTCCCAAAACCAACTCAGTTTTTCCCGTATGGGCTAATGCTCTTTCTGCAACTTCACAAGACATTGCAAACGCATTTTCTTGTAATGAATAGGTGACTGTTTCAAGTGAATGCCCAGAATCTAATTTAGATTTAGCTGCAGTCATTAAACCAGAAAAGGCCATGTCCATTCCTTTGACTGAATACGGCAAATCCAAAAGTTCAGGCCCTTTTGCCAATTTTTCAATCTTAGGACCTCCTGGAAAACCCATGCCTGCTTCTCTAGCAAATTTATCCAGACCATTGCCAATTCCAATATCAATTGTTTCTCCAAACACTCTGTACTTTTCTGATGCGTAAGCTATCACTTGTGTATTAGCTCCTGACAGATATAACAATACAGGATCGGTAGCTCCTTCAAGCAATCCTATTTCTAAGTGAGCTACGCAGTGATTTACTCCAATTAGGGGAATATCATGTGAATAAGCAAATGCCCTTGCAGCTGTTGCCCCCGTCCTTAAGCAAGGCCCTAATCCTGGGCCTCGGGCGTAAGAAACTAAAGAAATATCTGAAGGATTCAAACTCGCTTCCTTGAAAGCTTTACTAAAAAGTAATGGAAAAGTGTCTGAATGATGCCTCGCTGCTTCGCGAGGATGAATACCACCTTCTTCAGGGATATACATTGATCTTTGATTAGATAAGATTTTTCCTTCTGAAGTAATTATTCCGACGCCTGCTGTATGGGCAGTTGACTCAATACCTAGAGTTATACTGCTCAAAATGATTACTCTTCCTCAGAAGACTCATTGGGAATTGCTAATTCTCTCTCAAAGTCATCTTCATTTATTTCTTCCTCTAAATCTGGATCATTATCAGATGGATTAGAATCTAACCCTTCATCTTCCATTCCACTGTAAATAACATATGAGCATACCGTTAGTATAATGAATACTGCAAATAACGTAAGCATATTCCCTGAGTCTGTGGTATCTTCACTTGTATCTCCTACTTCAACAAATTTCGACATTGAAAGAGTAACATTTCCTGAAGAACTTAAGTCTAAAAATGTGGTTATTTTAAGGGATAATGGTCCTTCCAAAGAAGCCTTCCATGAAATATTACCTGTAGTCTCTCCCTTTGGAGAAAGTGAAATACTTTCTCTAGCAAAACCTTTGTTGTTACTAATATCCATATCTAAAAATAAATTAGAAAAATTATAATCTGTTGGGTTTTCTATAGTTACAAGGACATTAATCTCAGACCATTTTGAAACAACTTGGCCAGGTTCCCAAACGTTACCTGAAGCATATACTTCTGCAGACTTATATTCTATTGATGATAAATTGAGATTAAACAAACGAATTAAAACCGTATTTTCAGTTATGACTTGTGTCCATTTATCATCGACTCTGGCGAAACCAAAATTTGCAAATGCCGTAAAGCTAGCAATGTGATCAATACGCTGACCAGTTGAATCTATCTCATACTCTTTAGCCCAATTCCAAGTACCTAACATTTCGCCATCTGAATCCCATTGACGAACTTGAAAACCTAAAACAGGCAGATTAGTATTACTATCTACTGCAGCAAAAGTCACCCACCACTCTTGGGTCATCCACGAAGTACAATTAGAAAAAGTAACTTGATTTTGTACAGGTATTGATCCTATTGAACGAAGGCCTAATGTATAATTCGAAATTGAAACGTTATCCATAGTTAAAATTGTATCTTCAGAGAAAACTCCATAATTTACAATACCATGTCCATCTAGTACAGCATTTTCAATACTAGCGTTTCCACCAACAAGCCAAATCATTGAATAATCTATAGTTGTTTCCGAAATAATTAATGAACCTGCGTCTGAAACTATAGTGTACATACTGTAAGAAAAATTATCATCATTAATTGTTGAAATTGTACAATTAAAAATATTGAGACTTCCGGTTGAATTTACTCTAATCTCTGATATTGTCATATCTAAAGAGCGATTAACGTTGATATGACTATTTTCGATGGATAAATTTCCATCAACTAGTATATCTTCTTCCAACCAGATTTGAGCGTTGGTAATTATCAAATCTTCTTGTAAATTAACATGCAGACCCATTGTAAAATTGTGCTGTAAAACAAGATGCAACGTTGCTTCACTCTGAATATTATAATCTGATAAAGTGCGATTATCCTCTAATAACTTACCTGCAAAAAATAAAAGCTGACTTGCGGTGGGGATGTTCTCTTTATCCTGAATTTTTTGCTTGACATTAGCGATGCCATCATCCGGTTCAACATCTAAAACAATTGTCTCTTCTTGTAAGTCTTTAACAAATATTTGCATAGCTTCTGTATTTGCTGAAAAAAAACCGATAAAAACTAAAAAAAATATTGATGAAAGGAGCAAAACTCTAGCCATTCTCATGCATTCTCAGAGACTATCCCTTATAAATTCTATCTGTGCAAGGTGTGAAACTCGTTTTAAAGGGAGCTTTATCTGACATCTAATGAGAAAGGTCCTAGGCATAATCATAATCATAATGATGTTGCCTATTGCGCAATCTGAAATTGATGATTATACAAGCCACCCTGGCAATATACCTAATTTTCACAATTTTAGTACACCGCAATTGGAACCTGGTGAAAACGGGATTTTTTCATTGGAAATACAAAATAGATATATTGAAAATATTACAAATGTCAGCATCAATGCTGAGATATATCACAGAGCAGATATTGATGAATCTGAAAGCTTAGGCGACATTAAGACTAAGAATAGGCCAACTGTCACGCAGAATTGTTGGAATTATAAAAACAGTGAAGAAAGTTGCTCAGATAATCCTAGTCCTGAATCTGCAAAATTTAACATCGAACAACTGCTGGTTAATCAAACTGCACTGCTTAGATTTGATGTAAATACTGAAGAGAATACTAAAGAAGGAACTTACTTTGTTAGATTTTCTATGAGCTATGAGTTTAATGAGACTGATAGAAAGCTCCAGTCAAGAGGATTCTGGAATATGGAAGAATGGACTAATGCTACAACAAATCTTTCAGAAAACTATCCTGGAAATATAAATCTTGATTCTTTAAATGTTGATGGTATAATCCCAGATTCTTCATTTGGAGTAAAAAAACCAATACCTAAGTGGCCTTTGTATCTACTGATTACTCTTACAATAGTCTTTGCTGGACTTTCTGTAATTTTTTATTTAGAAGAAGAAGAAACTTATCCTGAACTAAATAAATGGCTTCAGAAGATGAGGGGCAAATTTAATCAATTTTGGTTGAGTCTTAAGTACGGAAAAGGCAGCTAAAGAAGCATAGTCTAAATCACCAGTCTTCTCAATAGTTTTCTTTACTTTAGGTTCGCCAAGAATTGATATTATTTCTGCTAACTGATCATCATTTAAACTCAAAAAGGCTTTCCTAAGGTAACTTCCCTTTGACAGCTCACCACCGATTCTTTCTGAAATTAATGACTGATATTCACTCAAATTACTTGAACTCAAATCTCCTGAGTCTAAAGCTTTAGAGGCCACCTCAAAAGCTGCGTCTGCAGAAATTAAGCCCGAATAAATCCCACCGCCTGAAGTTGGTTTAGCCATGCCTGCAGCATCTCCAGTTAATACGATATTATCTGCATAGCTAGGATTCGCAGTTCCAAATGGAATGAGTCCACTTATTAAATTAATAATTTTTGCACCACCAAGTAACTTTGATGGCGCACCTTTCAAAAAATAATCTCTAAAGAAATGCCTTGGCTTATGAGGTAAGGTTGTGGCAATACCAATCCGTCCTTCATCAGGACCTGTAGGTATTCCCCAGCCAAAAAACCTTGGCGCTAATTCAGAACCAACAAAAAGATCTACATGAGTATCCCTACCCTTGTATCCCTTTACGTCTGCACCAAATGCAGTCAATATCTCTCTCTTGCCACTAATTCCTGCGTTTTTGGCAACTCTAGAAAGAGGGCCATCAGCACCAACGAGTAACTTAGTCTCAAGACTAAATTTTTCATTTTTATTTTTTATAATTGCTTTGATGCCACCATCAATTATCTCATGACCCAAATAGGTGTGGCCATGAAGAACTTCAGCGCCAGCTTCAGATGCTTTTTTTGCAATTGAGCGATCTAAATCTGGCCTATCAATAACCAATGCTTTGGTTTCAGATGCCTGAAAATCTAAAAACGAGTCTTTTGGGCCCCATAATCTAGCTCCATCCATTTCTTGCAAAATAGGACGCTCATAGCCAAGATACTCAAAGGTTCTTGGAGTAACTAAGCCCGCACACTGACAAGGTTCCCCAATAGTTTCAGCCCTATCTAGTAGAACAACACGGTATCCTTCCTTAGCGAAATTCCAAGCAGTACGAGACCCGCTTGGTCCAGCCCCTATAACTAAAACGTCAAGCATTGCTTGAGATTTACTCTAATGGAACTAAATCTACCTGGCACTTGTCAGTTAATCCGGCATCAGCAAGTGTTAGATTATTATCAACTGCAACACCATTCAGCATTACTGCAAAGTTTGAATGAGGTAAAGGGAACTTTCCTACACAATTTTGCAATAATTTGTTAACTGGCATATTAGATGGAACTTTAACATTAGCTGTTTTTCCATCAATAGTTGATACTATTGCTACACTTATTTTAGAAGGAGGTGCTGCTGCAGGCTCTTCAGCTGCTTCTTCTTCACCCGAATCATCTGAATCTTCTGATACTGGAGAACTTCCTGATCTTCTGCGGTACAATATAACTGGTATTGCCAAGGCAACTAAACCTACTAAGAATAAAACTGGTAATAGCAGAGGTACTCCCTTCACTAGTTCCCTCTCTGATAATGTATTTATAAATTCAATTTCTCCCAAAACTGCTTGCAGTTGAAGTTCAAAATCGTCTTCAACATATTCATCATTGTCGGTTCCATCACCTGAATTAGTTATGTCACAATCATTACATTGTTGTATCTCGAAGCTTCCTGTACCTGCATCAATTGTCCATGTCAAGGTCAAGAAATCTTTGTTATCTTTATCGGGAACTGTCCAACTGAAAGTGACTTCGGTAGAATCATCTTTGTTTATTGACTCACTAACCTGCTGTGAAAGTTCAGTACCTGCACTATCTTCGAATTTAACTTGAAGTGGTTTTGATGAAATCTGCCAATCTGCATTACCTATATTTTGTACAGTTACAGTTATCTCGACTGTTTCTCCAACTTGAGGATTAACTGGATCTTTAACTACTTTCTTGATTTTAAAATCAGGCAATACTGAAAACTCAACTGGAGCGCCGCTCTGCTCAAAAACGCCAGTTCTTGGCCAAGCATTGTCTGTATATCTACCTAATTCATCAAACATGCGTCCTGTATCTGTGGAGAAACCATCACCCTCTGACTCACATGTAAAGTCTGGGATACTGAAATCATCACAAACTGGATTTACTTCAGCACTGAATGCTGTCCACTCTTCGAGTGTTGCTTTCCATCTAAATCTAACTTCCTGAGTCTCACCAGCGTCCAAATCGAATAATACATACTCTTGATTTGTACGATCCTTCAAGACCACATTATCTGTACTACTATCTGCAGTTATGTATAATCGACTGTTATCAACATCTGCAGCTCCAGCATTTGTTACTGTAACTGTAAAGGTAACTGTGTCATCTACGTTTGGAGTTCCTGAATTCTCACCCGCATATTTACTATCAACACGCATTGCTGTTATTTGCAAATCAGGTTTTACTCTAAGTAATTCGGAATATCTAGCATCATTGTTATTCTCATTTTCTTCTAGAATTTCTCCATTATCATTATTTTTATCATAATCGGCTCTAGCTTCCACATACCACTCACCACCTTTGATAAGCCAGTCATCTGAAACTAATTCTTTAGAATTTCCTTCCTTAATGTTAGTAGATCTTCCTGAACTTCCATACAACTGGTAAATGTAAGTATTTTTGGAGTCGTCAAATTCAAATCCTGCAATCAACAATTCATCAATTTCTTGCTGCGTTGTCGGTGCTTTCTTTGGATAGTAATAAATTTCCACATTAACATTATCTGCGTCTGCTGAACCTGTATTTTCAACATCAACATAAATAACAACAGTATCTCCATCCTTCACCTCGGAAGCATTACCGAATACCCCATCGATTTCTATTTTGATGCCGCTTTGCTGGATAATAATTTCAGGTCTCTGAATCTGTACTGTTAAATCAATTTCTTGACGAGCATTGGGATCGTCTTCCTCATTTCTGACTGAAATTTTAACTGTTTCATTTCCTACTTCGGCCTCATCATTCACGGATACGAATACCCAAAGATCATCAAGCTCGCCTTCTTCAATAGTTACACCAGAATTTGGCCAAGATTGCGTCTTTGAACTATCTTGGAAAAAAGTTACAGTCCAACCATCTTCAAGTGTGGACTCCACTTCTGGAATGAATATGTCGTCGTTAGATCCTGTGTTATCTAATTTAACCTTGAATTTTACACTATTCTGCGTAACAGAACCTTCATATTCTGGATAAATCTCTTTGAGACTGTCGATTGCTGTAGCATCTAGCTCTCTCCTAGGAGATGCAACTTCAAGACTTACTGATACTTGCTCAGCAGGATCTATGCCATTATTAGGTGAAAACTCAGTTAGAACACTGTAATTTCCTATGTCTGAGTCCTGGTCAGGTTCTACACACAAGTAGAGATACTTCGATGTCCCTGCACCTATTGAACCTGAGAAACTACTTGTACATGAAGGACTCTGGAATATTTCTACAGTCCATTCATCTGGATAAGTTGTTGCAATTGTCTCAACACTTACTGAATCTTGGCCGTTACCCGTATTTGTAAGCTTAAAAGTGAACTTTTCAGTCCTTTCGGATGCTTGCGTTTCAGTTGAAGGATAAGATGTTATGGTACTTGCACCTACAATTTCCACTTTAGCCCCAAAAATCTGGCCTATATCGACTTGTAGAGAGGCTGTGTCGCTAACTGATAAATCACCGCCGGATTTGACCTTTACAGTTATTGAGTAACTGTTAGCCTGCAAAGCATTTCTTTCCTGATTAGTTAAGTTATCTAAAACATATTCAGGCAATGTTACGTTTACAGTAACTGAACCCGTTTGATCTTTGTCTAAGGTCAATGAAGTAGTATTAGACAACGCCCAACCCAAATCATCATCTAAAACGGAAACAATCAAAGTATCGGCCCCGTCTCCAGTGTTTTTAACATCGATTGTAAAAGAGGCTGTAGTTCCTGGTAACTTTTCAATTTCAGTTACATCTGTACTAACTTGAACACCTCTGCTTAAGTCAACCTTAACTGTTAGAGTAATTGAATCTGTAGACTTAGTTCCATTCTCACATCCTTCACAGTCCGATACGCCCTTGACTGTAAGCTCATAATCTCCCTTAGATGTACTTTCAGGTACTGTTATGGTCAGAGTAACTTCTTCTTGACCTCCCTCAGCCACGTTAATGAAGGGATTACTAAAGTCAACACCAGTCCAACCTTCTGGAGGTGTATTGGTCATAGCTATAATGTCATCTCCAGTTCCAAAATTATCAACATCAATAGTGACTGAAACTGGGACACCAACTGTAGCTTCTACGGTTCTATCTGAATCTGCGACGGACAAATCTATCCAGTATTCCTGATTAACTATCGTAATTATACTAACTGTTTTATTAGCATACTTAGGCGGATTCTCTTTCTGGGCTTCATCTGATGAAGCTGTCAAATTAATGGTAAAAGCCTTATTATCTTCACCTGATCTAACAGTAACATTTACTTTAACAAGTTTTTCACCACCTGCTGGCACATTTTCAACCTGGAAAGAAACAGGATCTACTGACCAACCTGCAGGATAATCATCAATGTTGACAGTAAAAGTATCATTACCAGTACCTTCGTTTTGTATCCTTATGTCATACTCTACAGTTGAACCCGGGTCCCCACTCTTTGATGATACTACTACATCTACCTTAAACTGCTTATTAACTGAAACTTTAACTGTTCCTGTATCATACGCTGAAGGATTGTCTTCAGAAGTACCATTTACGACTATGTCATTATCTCCAACGGTAGCATCATCGTCTATATTTACCGTTAAATTAACAACTTTTGTTTCGCCACTGAGTAACTCAACTTCATCTGTAACTGATGCCCAAGAAGCTTTGGTGCCTTCAAGAGCCAATGAAACTGTGTCTTCTCCATTACCTTTATTCTTGATTGTTATTTCAAAGGTCAACTCGTCGCCGGGATCCCCTTTCTTAGAACTGTCTCCTGCGACTTGAACTGAAACTTCATAAATTTGAAGAACGTTAACAAAAATATTACGATCTGCTATTGTTGCACCATCTTCAGATGTAGCTCGAATGGTTATAATATAACCATTTTTGGCTTCTGTATCTTTAGGCGGAGTTACTCGCAAAGTAGTTGTGGCATTAGTATTAGATTCAAGTGTAAAACTTGAATCACCCAATTGACCCCAACTAGAATTACCGCCTATTAATTCTAAAGAAATATCATCCTGACCATTACCTAAATTCTCTATTTTTATTGTAAAATTTACCTGTTCCTCTGGTTTGGCTGATAAAACATCAAACCCGACAGTAGATACCTTTGGATCATATTTTTGAAGAACCGTTGTTCGAGAGGTGTATGTAGCGTTAACTGTAGTATTGTAATCTGATGAAATTGTAACTACTATACTAGTCTCTGATTCTGCCGGAGCATCAATAGGTGCTTTTACAACTAAAACATCTGTTAAATTAATCTTTTCATCGACACCCAAGTTACTGATAGTATCTTGATCCAATGAGGCATCCCAACCTACTGGAAGACTAGATAAATCTACTGCTAAAGAAAAAGTATCTACTGCATTTCCTTTATTCGTAACTGAGAACGAATAATAAACTCTCTTTCCAGCTTCAACATCTTTTGAACTTGTATCTATCTTGTCAACTTGAAGTGCTGGTAACTGCTTAACTTTTACAGTTACCGAAGTAGAAGACACTGTTTCTCCATCTTCAGAAGTTGCTAAAACAGTTATACTTTTCAGTCCTGCAGTAGCTTCAATATCTGGTGTAACTGATAAATTAAAAAATCCTGTAACATCAACTGCAAGAGTCATGGTTGAAGGCTGAGGATTGACATCCCAACTGTCAATTCCGTTTGCCGTATACGAAATAGTTATACTGTCTGGAGTATTACCCTCTGTATTGTTTATGCTCATTGAAAACTTAACATTTTCATTTGGTTCAACTTCCTGTTCTCCAGATATTGCTGTAAGGGTTGTTCCATATGTATTTTTCACTGTAATACCTGCTAATGCAGTTTTTGTTTTTCCTGCTGTGTTCACAGCCTCTGACTTAAACGAAATTGTATGAGTATCGCCACCTTGTGAATTTATATGGTCTCTAGGTGCTAATTTTACGAAAAGTGTTGCAGTTGCTGATTCATCCTCATCTATAGTTAGTTGTTCAGGTATAATAGAAGCTGTATATCCTTCTGGAATAGATGAAGATGTAACGCTCAAATTAAAACTGTCATCTTCGCCTTCATTTTCTATAGTGATGGTATATTGAAGTTGTTCATCAGGTTCTCCTTCCTGTTGAGTTGGAGTTACGGTCATTTTGTGATCATATCCAGCTTCTACAGTTCCTGAAATCAGGAGAAAACCAAAACATATCAGCGCAAGCGCCAATGTGTTAGCAAACCAATTTTTTAGGTTAAGGCTCATAACGTATCAATATTTTCACCAGAAAGTAGCATATAAAGCTTAGTGAATAATTATTAATAATAGTTAATAATAGTTATTATATGAGTAACTCCTATTCATTGCCTCCAATACTAGTCATGCAAATCGAAGCTCTCGTCGATTCTGGTCACTTCAGCAGTAGATCTGATGTTGTAAAAGAATCTCTTAGGTTTATGATCGAAAAGAAGAACCACTTAAGATATGCGTCTGCAGTCGAAATATATAAGAAAGGAAAAGCTACATTAACTAAAGGAGCTGAGATAGCTGGTGTTTCGCCAGATAACTTTAGGGGCATATTAAATGATCAAGGAGTTGTTACTCCTGACACCGTAGAATGGGAATCTATAGAATAATGAAAAAAATAGAATCATACGAAGAAGCTTTGGCATGGCTTGATGATCTAAACCAGAACAAAATTATGCCTGGACTAGAACGAATACGGAAAGTTATGGATTTATTTGGAAACCCGCAGACTAAGATAAGAATCATCTCAATAGGAGGGACAAACGCAAAAGGAAGTACAAGTTACAACCTTAGCAGAACATTAATGCAAACGGGTAAAATAATAGGTTGTTTTACATCACCACACATACACACCGTGAGAGAAAGAATTAAAATAAATCATAAAAATATAAATAAAAATTTATTTACAAAATATATATTCAAATTGAGGGACATTTCTGAAAAAAATAACCTCAGAATAACCTATTTTGAGGTATTAACTGCTTTAGCTTACATATACTTTCATGAAAAAAACGTTGATTATGCCATTATGGAGATTGGCCTAGGGGGAGAATGGGATGCTGTGAACATTGCCGATACAGAAATTGCAATATTGACTACGCTAGGATTAGACCATACTGAATACTTAGGAAGTAATTTGGAAAAAATTGCAAAAACAAAGGCCAAAATAGTACGTAAAAATAGCACCGTGATAACTGGTTGGAAGGAAAAATATCACAAATATATACCCATATCAAAAAAAATAATAAAAGGTGAAAATATCAAAGATTGGATCAAAGCATGTGTTGATACTCTAAAGCTATCAATTAAACCATTAATTTCAAGCATTCCTGGCAGACAGGAAACTCATTTAAACTTCACAATTGATACGGCACATAATGAACAAGCAATCAAGTACCTTTTATCCATAACTGATGATTACGACAGAATAATTCTTGGAATGCTCAAAGATAAAGATGTTAGAGGCTTTATTTCTAGACTACCTAAAAGTAGTACAATATTAGCCTGTAATATACAAAGTGAAAGAGGCGCCACCTCGAATTATATCTCTAAGATTTGTAGAGATTTAGACCTTGAGTGTATCAAATTTAATAATGTAAAAGAAGCTATCTTATCTATAAAAGAGGAAAAAACATTGATTACGGGATCATTTTACACTGTTTCTGATGCAAGGAACTATTTCAAACTAGAAGGATATAGTGAACTATAATTATGAGTCTTTAATGATAAACTAATGAAACATGTATCAACTATAGTTGCAACTCTTGTTTTGCTCACTACCGCAAGTAGCGGATGTTTGGAAAATGGATTCTTTGGTAATGAAAATAGCGAGCCCTCTTTAGCATCTCCAACTTGGGAAAAAGGTGATTTTTGGGAATACTCAATCACTGTAGACGATAAACAATTTTCAACTACTATGGTTGTCTCAGTAGATGATGACGATTCAGACTATTATATTGGTGCCGGGAGTTTGTCTTCAGGAAGTGGGCTCGATGATGCTAAGAGACATGCCGTCTTGAACTATAATCCTGCACTCGGCAGAGTCCAGATGGCAGATTATGCCATCTATGAGAACAATATTCCACAAAAGATAACTGATTTTCCTTTAGAGCAGGATAAGAGTTGGGAATTTTCTCTCTACGGTGAAAATTTCAAAGCAAGCGTTATCGATATTACTGAATCTGTTGCTGAAATGAATGCGAATGCAAACAGTGGAGCATTTATCAAATATACCTTTGATAAGAATGCTAGATGGTTAGATAATTTTGAATATACTAATTCAAACGGTGAGGTAGAATTAGTTATGAATTTAGCAAATTACGGTAGCGGATACACGGGAAATTCTTACTTTTGCAGAGGTGGAGATTTATTCGACGAAGAATTTATTGGACCTGACTTTGGAGTTTATGATACTGTATTTGCAAATGAGGGACACGAAAGATATGGTCCTTGGAACTACATAGTCTATTACTTGGAAGCTGACATCGGAAGTTCGGGCAGTGGAGAACTAGTCTTGCGTGATCATGAAGGTACTGAAGTCTTACTTGAAACATTTAGTCCAGGAACTAATCAACATATCATGGGTACTGTAGCTGGAAGTAGTGGGAACTGGACACTAGAAATTTCACTTTCAGGTAATGCCGACGTAAGAGCAAGAATTGCTGGAGCAATTCAATATACATATTCAGTATAATTACTTAACAAATAATCTGTATTTCTGATCGGTCTCTCGAATTTCATTCTCTATTCTCTGAGATAAATATTTTTCAGGGTTTCTAAAACTAGAAATTTTCTCTTCCATTTCTTTGAAAGTTTTGTAAGGTCTATTTCTAACGATAAGATTCATAGTTTTTTTACCCAATCCAGGAATTAATTCTAAAGAGTGATACCTACGTGAAATAGGGCCTGCATGATTGTAGAATTGTATAAACTTTTCTTCATTATCTTTTACAATTTCATCTAGGACGAAACTTAATTCACTTTGTGCAGTATGTGTCAAGTCGGAATAATTAACTCTTGCTCTAACATGATCAATTTGCGTTCTATCCTCTGTTTCTTTCCCAATATAACACTTATCGCCAATATTTATTGCTGCCCCAACTACTGGCTGCATATCAAATATTTTAAATTCTTCGATACCCAATCCGTATACTAAAGGTTCTCTTCGAAATCTTCTCTTACTATCGGGCCTTCCTTCTGGTAATACATCAAGAACGTAGGCATAATCTTCCATTAATCATACCCCCATTATCTCCTTGACAGTTGAAATTATGACTTCGATTTCATCATGTCCAAGAGAGAAACGTTCTCTAGCGAAAATAGATCTAACTGCATCTGCATGCATAGGTAAAACGTCAACTATCTTAGCTGCATAATAATCATTAACATGCTCTAATTCAATAATTTTTTCAATAATTTGCCTACCTTGCTCAGGAGTAGCCTGAGTAATCAGGCGAACATGATCTAGAGCTAGTTTGTGCTCATATTGTATTTGCTCAATCAAAATTAGCCTTTGAGAGTCACATTTTTCACAGATTGGACCTTTGTATTCGTCTGACTCTTCTTCATCTTCAGACTTTTCAGTTTCGGGCTCAACGTCAGGAACTGCTTGAAAATGACCGCAATCTACACATCTCAAACGATTTTCTCTCACACTTAGCTCTTTTTCGAGTAACTCTTTTGCTACACCTAAAGGTACCGGTTCGGGTTGTTTTTCTACGTCCATGTTTATACTCCTACTTAGCTTTCCTAAGATGCTCTGGTCTTATTATTAATTCTTTGAGCATGTTACCAACGCGTGTTGATACCACATAAGCCTTACCTTGATTACCAGTCACTTTGCCCGTCAATCCGTGAAATCTATGGTGTGGTTGACCTTTCTGGTATGAAGGATCAATTACAACATTAACTGTATCTCCTACATTAAATGTTTGCAATGAGCGTGTAATTGGAGAAAGTCCCTTCTCTTTGAAAGAGCGTGAAAGCTTGTGGCGTGAACCACTTCTTAATCCTTGTGATCTTTTGGTCATTTTGTTTCCTCATCGTTTTCAAGGTGAAGATTAAGGACATCCAAAACCTCTACCTTGCATGCTTCATCAACCAGTGAGGAAAAACTAGGAACTGTGCGTCCCATGTCTCCACTGACAAGCTCACGAATATAGGTCCCGTGTTGAGCTCTGATTTCTAATTCGACCATTCCTTGCTCAAATGATAATACATTTACCGATTCAACAAGGCGTGGGCGTATCAAATCTGCTCTACGGTGCGCTACGCGTGTTGGTGTCCGCTGCTTGATAAGCTTCTCCTTCAACCTCTGCGCCCCGTTCTTAAGGCTTTCTATTGTTAAGTCTTCAGGAATAGACACGTCTACTCTGTATGATTTATCACATACCGTATTCTTAAGTTCAGCCACTCTTTTTCGAGGAACGAACTCTAAACTATTTACTTGAATACGACCCATGTTAATCTCATTAATTTTATCTGTAATCTCATTTAAGTTTACATCTCGATTCCTAGGCATTCGAAGTTCGAGTACAAAAGGTCTACCTGAACCTAACATTGCCGCATCGATGTCTTCGCGTCCCATCCCGTGAAAAAGATTTTCAGTTGCCTTCGTGACTTTCATGAAAGGTCTAGCTACGAGAGACTGAACTGAATCTGGATAAAGTTGACCAGTGTCATTGCAACTTTTACAACCCCTTCCTTTACAGCTTCTACAAGGCCAATAAGTCTGAGGTATAGTTCTATCGTATTTGTTATATTTCCCCTCAACAAATATAGACTTAATTTCTAAGTTAATTGTATCATACCTAGTATCGATAATTATTGTTGAATCGGGATTATCTAATCTCGCTAAAATATTATTTTTCTGAAAAACCCCTATACCGATCTCTCTGTTTAATTGAGATTTAATACTCTCTGATAAATTCACACCAAAAATATTTGCAAATTCAGATTCTAGGTTTAGGATGTCCTTATCGACAATCGTTCCTATTTTAAAAGTTTCAAGCGAATAATATGAGATTGATTCAGAGGCCAAGTCGATAAAATTATCAATTTCTCCAAACAATCCATCACAAATCTTACAATCCTCTGGGGAGCAAATATGATCTTCCTCAATATTTTTATTCTCAGATAATTCAATAAGGTTAATCATCTCAATGCCTCTTTCCCGATTATCTAGACCAAAACCAACTAATCCTACTGAACGACCTAAGCAAGAAAGACAAAAGGGCGAGTACTTCTTTATTTCTTCTAAATCAAACATTTTTTAAATTTTTAATTTCCTAAAATTTTACTAGGAACATCCGTTACTATAGAGTGGATATCACTGTTTATTAAATCTTTCAAAAGGTTTAGCTCGTTTACAGTCCAAAGCTGTATTGGAACCTCTTTTTTCTGGAAATTTCGCATTAAGCCCATTTCGTATATTTTATAAAAAGGAGCTATAAAATCTGCTTTGGAATAATAAAAATCCTCCATAGAAATGGCTTCCTTAATTATTTTGTAGAAAACTTGGTAACTGATAGCGTCGCCTAGTAATAATCCAGATACAATTTTCGAATCTTGACACTTAACTCTTCGAATCACTGAAGGTATGAAAGATGTAACATATATATTATCATAACTAAAATTAGCTACTAATAAATCAACTACTTCAGTCTCAAATCCTTCTTCTTTTATCTCTAGATTTACACCAATTTTGCCTTTACATAAGAAAAGTACTTCCTCTAATCTGCATAAATGCTCATTAGAACTTTTTAAGGATCCATAGGTAAGGTTGGAAACTGAAACGCCATTAATTTTGGCATCATGTTGGCATACTAGTACTTCATCAAATGTTTTTCTAACATCAAATTCAACCATATCTACTCCCAGATTAATAGCCTCTTCAATTCCAGTCAAATCATTCTCGGGACTGCTTAAATTCGTCTTGCCTCTATGAGAAATAATTCGCGGGGACATGAAGCCTCATACAGATGTTTAAATATTAAATACTGTAAGTGGATAAAGGTTTGATTAAAATGGAAAGTGATTCTAATTACGGCGGCAGTTCATCAGGTAGAATACAAAATCTTGTTGAAGATTTAGGTGATGAAGATTACAGTACGCGCAGTGAAGCATTAATGACCCTAAAAGCAATGTTACCTATCAGCGAAGTTTCTATATCTAAGAGCCTTGTTGAAGTTGTATTAAGCCATGGTGAAAACAAAGCTGGAAGTAGTACTTCATTTGTAAACAAAGGCGCTATTGAATTATTTCAGAATATGACTGAACTAGGGCTTGAACCTCTCGTAAATGATTTACTAAAGAATGGAGATTCATACGCTAGAAGGGTAGCTACGGATGCTATGGGCCGAACTGGAAGAATGGCTGTTTTACCCTATCTTGTAAAATGCATGGATGATGATGACATGTATGTCAGATGGCAAGCTGCTAAAGGGCTAGGAAGATTTGCAGGTTCAAGCGATGCACGTGATGCACTTGTTGATTGCATGGATGATTCTGAACCGTATGTACGAAAAAGAGTTGCAAGATCACTTGAAATCTTCGGTGGATCTGGCCCTATTGATGAAAAAGTCAAAGGTCCAATGGAAGAAGATGGTAAAGGTGACATTGACGGTGATGGAATATCAGACTCTGATGATGAAGAACCTAGAATTCCAGATGATAAACCTGATTATGGCTCAATGACTGTTGCTGAACTTAAAAAAGTTCTAAAGGGGAAAGGTTTGTCCGTTTCTGGCAAAAAGGCTGACTTGATTTCTAGATTAGAAGAATAATTCTAAGGCGTTGTTCTACGCATAGTGCGTGGGAAAGGAATTACATGCTTAATATGATCTGAACCACAAAGCCAACTTACCGTTCGGTCAATACCAAGTCCGAAACCTGAGTGTGGAACACTACCAAACTTTCTGATATCTAAATACCAACCATAGGATTCTGGTTCCAAGCCCTCCTCTCTGATTCTCTCTACTAACTCCTCAGGCGACCAAACTCTTTCCCCACCGCCGATTATCTCACCATAACCTTCTGGAGCTAGCAAATCATGACAAACTAACGACTTAGGATCACTAGGATCTGGCCTATGGTAAAACCCTTTTTCACGAGGGAAATTTGTTATATACATTGGAGATTTTAACTCCTGAGTAAGTGCTTTTTCCTCTTTGTACCCAAAATCATCACCCCACGATAAATCGAAACCCATTGAATTTAACTTGTCAAGAACTTCCTCATATGTCATTCTTTCAAATGGAGCCTTAATATTTTCCAATATTGAAATATCTCTGCCTAATATTTCTAACTCTTTTCTATTAGATGATAAAACCGAACTTATGATATGCATAATCATACCTTCTTCTAGTTCCATCATTTGATGGTTATGCATCCAGGCTGATTCTACTTCCGCATGCCAGAACTCAGTTAAATGACGACGAGTTCTAGACTTCTCTGCTCGAAAAGATGGAGCTAAAGTAAATATATTTTCTAAACCAAACATTGTGGCTTCTGCATATAATTGCCAAGATTGACTCAAGTGGGCATAAAACTTTTGACCTGTTTTTTCCTTATCATCGTCGTAATACACATTAAATAAAGTCGAACCCCCTTCACATGCTGAGGTTGTAAAACTTGGAGACTGAATTTCAGTAAAGTCATTATCTGTCCAATAATCTCTAAATGCCTTAAAAACGGTCGAACGGATTTTAAGAGAAGCAACCATATTTTGGCTGCGCAACCACAAATGCCTATTATTCAGTAAATGCTCATCACTCTGGTCCTTGGTAATTGGAAAGGTATCTGCAAAATGAACCACTACAAATTCGCTGGCCCTTATTTCCCAACCGCCTGGTGCTCTCTCATCTTTGACTGGAATGCCTCTAACTATTACTGAAGATTCAATTAACGCCTTTCTTGCATCCGCAAACGAATTTTCGCTAACATTTTGCTTAGACACTGTTGTTTGAATATTACCTGTCGAGTCTCTCATTACTATAAATGCTAATTTACCTGAAGAACGAGTCCTGTAAATCCAACCCCTCACCGAAATTTCTTCCTCACACTCGCCGGCGAGAACTTTGCCAATCTGCGTAAATTCATCATGATTTGGAAATTCAGGATAACTCATACTTTGTCAACTAGATATGCCCAAATAATACTTCCCACAAGATTTAATTAATGTCAAGTTTTTACAATTTATAGTATGTATGGAATTATATGTTGCCCTAAATGCCGATTTGTTACAGGAATCGATTTGCAGTTTAAATCAAAGAAATGTATCAAATGTAATTACAATATTAATCTCAAAAAAGTACGTATAATTTTCAAAACTGAAGATAATAATGAACTAGGTGATCTTATTAAAGATGCAAAAAAGCGAGTTGAAAGTGGAAATTTATTTGTTAATTCGCAGTAGGTCGCATTTTAAATACGGTGGGCGAGTGCGACCATCCTAATAATATGAAGAGAAGCTCTCGAGTTTGGAAAAAAGCCGGAAAGCAACGTTGGA
>MIZB01000296.1_pt1 | contig 40323 bp, 47 predicted proteins | sample 888171 | NCBI WGS metagenome assembly MIZB01 (sample SAMN05440186, study PRJNA335308) | marine metagenome | isolation source: marine water
GAATACTCAAGCTTGCATGCCTGCAGGTCGACTCTAGAGGATCCCACCACAAGCTAGTGAGAGTGCAACAGCAATATTCCCTCCTACATTTTGTAAATTATTCGTCCCATCAATGCTTTTTATTGTACTATCAAATGTCTTCTGATCATTAGAAGCAATTCCGATTAAAGAAGGAATTACATTATCTTTAGCATTACTTATTCCTAAATTAACATCATTTTTCGGCCATGCTTGAGCTTCAAAGGTTCCAGTTGAAGCGCCAGCTGGAGCTGCAGCTCTACCAAATCCATCATTAGTTACAATGTCAGCTTCTACAGTAGCATTTCCTCGAGAGTCGATTATTTTTCTAAGGTTAATGTCTTTAATAATCACTTCTTTTCTCGATCAACAATATCAATAGGTATTGCATCGGTGTCATATTCCATCTGGGCAATGATAACCGGATCAATGATTTCTTCAGGTACTTTAATATCTACAGGAGCTCCCATTGAAATTTGTAATGCCCTTGCACCGATAACTCTGGCTTTTTCGAATCTTGAATGTTCTCGCATTTTTGACCTTCCTAAGTTACTAAGAAATTAGAATCTTCGCTAGTGGTCCAACTATAAAAGACTTACTAAGTAATCATTGTAAAAGAACTAAATTAATGAGCTTACTATTTTTTTCAGAAGCTTTTTAAATACGTGTTACAATGAGTTTAGTTACCTTGTACCGATAGTTAAAGGTGTAATAGGTCGAAAAAAAGGTGAAAAAATGGAACAAAATATAAACAAATTGGGTGCTTTCGTAGCTGCTTTAGCTTTGATTGCATCTGTTTTAGTAATGCCTAACGTAAGCGCAGGAGATGAGGACTTATCTGTAACATTAGTAGGAGATAAAGGTCTAACCTCATACGGCGCAAAGTATGGGCACGCAAGCTTTACAGGAAGTGTATCAAGTATTTCAGCAGATGCTGATCATAATTTAACAATAACTACGTCATTCTCTGAAGAGGGTTGGCAAGATGATCAAGCGTCTATCGGATCGTGGGACGGTTCGACTTGTACACCTGGTGGTACAGGAAGCTATGATTTTGGCACTCTTGACGGAACTTTAGAGTTTTGTATTGAAGTAATGATTGAAGGTGATGTAAATAATGGAGATTCAGCAGAGCTAGTAGTATCTGTAAGTTCATCGAATTCTACTGCATTAGATACCAATGCACTGGTAATAGTTTCAGATTGGACATTTAGTACTGCAGATACCGATGCAAAAACATTTACAGAATCTGATGCAGTCGGAGAAAGCTGTGATGATGCAGTAAATTGCCACTCTTACACTATAACTCTCCACAATAATAAGCTAGATGCAAATGGCGATCCTGTAGCTTACAGTGATGCAATTACAATTAGCTACAATTCAGCTACACCTGGCTGGAGAATAGACAGCGATGATTCAGCTTGGGATGAAATGGAAATGGAAGCAACAATAGGATACATAGATGCAGGCGCAAGTGTTGACTTTGTAATTCAAGTATCTTTATCTGGAAGTTATGCTTTAGCATCATCTTACGTAGGTAATTCAGTCTTAGCTTTCCAAGTTTCAGATGACAAGATTATTGATTTTGTGGAGTTTGAAGCTGTTGTAGAAGACAATTATGCAGTAAGTGCTCAAGGTTCAGGTAACGAAGATGTAGACAACGGTTGTAATGGTCAAGATTACATAGTTGATTGGGATATTACCATAAAGAACTTTGGAAATTTACCAGATAGTTTCGCTATTACTTTTGATGATGCAGACGCAGTTGCTGCAGCATGGAGCATAACTGGTGCAGATGACACAAATACTGGAAGTGTTTTACCTAAAGCAGAAGAAGGTGAATTCACGCACACTATCGAGATGACAGTTCCAAGTGGATTGGCAGCAGGTACAAAGCATGGATTTACCATGACAGTTACTTCAGACGGTGATTCCACACAAACTCAAACACAAGAATTTAGTGCAACAGTAGTACAATGCTATGGAATTTCAATGACTGTTGACAAGACAACAGGCAGTGCAGATCCTGGAGCATCTTCAGACTATACAGTTACAGTTACAAACGATGGTAACGGTGAAGATACAGTAGCATTCATGACTATGGGTGCACAGGCTTGGAATCCAACCCTATCAGAAATGAGCTCAACCATAGCATCAGGTGAAACAGGTCAAGTTCTTTTCACTTTATCTGTGCCTGCAGATTCAAGTTCAGAAGCTAATAGCGGTATGGCAATGGTTCATGCTTATTCTGAAGGTTGTGGAGAAGATACTACAGATTGTGATTATGAGGCACATGTGTCCGTCACATTATCTTCAAATCAAGTTTTTGATATTAGTGCAGGATATTATTACAATGCCTCAATGGGAAGTGCTTCAGTTCAGGAAGGAATGGCTTTGCAAATGAAATTCAATATTACAAACAATGGTAATGGTAACGATAATGTAGGAGTCGCATTGGCTAACGCACCGTCTTGGATAACTTTATCTCAAGATACTGTTTTAGTTGGGCCAGGGCAAGCATCTACAGTTACAATTGATGTGATGGCTCCAGCTTCTGGAGGATTAGGAGCTAACACATTCCAAATAGTAGCAACTTCATCAGATGGATCAACAACTTCAACCACTGGAGATTTCACATTAACAGTCGTTGAAAAATCAACTGACACTTCAGGGCCAACAACCGAAGAAGTCGATGATGATGATGGTGGTTTACCAGGATTCGGATTCCTCTCAGCAATTGCTGCTATCGGTGCAGTATTATTGTTACGTCGCAGGCTTTAAGGAGAAAATTGATGTTAGTTAGTCGGCAATTTCTGCCAATCTTCGCAATTTCCTTACTATTAGCTTCAGCATTGGTTTTCGTTCCAGTAAGTGCAGCTTCATCAATGAATATTGACGTAGAGGGTGATCACAATGAATACTCATTTGCATCTGTAAACGGCACAGCTTCTTTTGTGATGACCTTACAAAATGACGGCGACGTAGATTTTGATTCTGTGATTGTTGCAGCATCATTTGACGACCCAACTTGGAATGATTTTGTTGACGATAATGTAACCTTCACTTATTCAGGTTCAAATGCAACAGGTTCAATCGATTTAGGCACATTGGCAGCAGGTGCATTAGCTCAGGTTTCAGTTGATGTAGTTGTAGGATATGGTGCAAAAGTAGATATGTCCAATTTTGTATACATGAATCTTGATGTGACTGCAGATGGGCAAGATTATGAAGTCTCAGACACCGTTATTGTAGTTTCAAATTGGAAAGCTTATCAATCAGAGTTTCCATCATCTCCGGTAGAAAATACTTATGATATTGGAACTAACTTTAGTTACCAAATTATGGTAGAAAATATCGCAGTTGAGAAACTACCTGGTGGTGGTACTCAAGCTGTAGATATCATGGATTCGATAACCGTACAATTTGGCGGTTTAGGAGGTTGGACAATATACAGCGATGATCCTGCTTGGGATTCATTTCAAGGTGGAGTTCTTGAAGGGCTAACTGCAGGTCAGACTTACACTTGGGATATTAGAGTTGAATTAAGTAGTAAAGTTAAAGCAGGTAGCGCAGATTTGGATTTCCAAGCTTTTAGTGTTGATCCGAACGATCCTTTCGGTTTCCCATATTACCAGCCATTTGGAATGATTAGTATTCCTGTTTCAGCCTCTGAAATGTTTGGTATTAAGTTAGACGGTGCAGGCAGTAGAGATGTAGATCTAAGTGCAGGAGCATCAGTAGCAGATTGGACAGTTAGAGTAAATAACCTTGGAAATACAGACGATGATTTTACAATAAACTGGGATGCGGCAGGAATTCCATCAGGTTGGAATTTGAATGTAGATACTTCAGGCCCTATGGTAACTGATTCTATTAGTTGGAGTGGTTTTTACCAGTTTGAAGTTGTTTTAAGTGTTCCTAGTGATGCTTTGGCAGATACTACAGCTACTTTTTCCATGAGTGCTTTTAGTAATGGAGACAGTACTCAAACAGCTACACAAGATTTTACAGCAACAGTAAGTCAACATCATGGTGTATCTTTGTCTGTAGATTCAGAATCTAAAGAAAATAGCCCAGGACAAGCGGTTGATTTTATTTTCAATATAACTAATACAGGTAACGGACAGGATACCTTTAGTATCATAGTAGAAGGTCCGGCAGTTTGGAATCCAGTATTAGGTCAGGACAATATTTCAGTTGACGCAGTCAGTGGGTCTCAATTTACTTTGACAGTTTCAATTCCTTCAGACAAGGATGCTGGAGCAAATAGCGGAGATATTGTAGTAACAGTTCTTTCATCAGATGACGAATCAACTGCAAATAGTACTGTATCGGTAACTACTTCTCAAGTATATGACATAGGATTGGGTTACGTTAGTGGTTCAAATGGTACTGCTACAGTTACTCAAGAAACTCAAATTTTATTGAAATTAAATGTTACAAATAATGGTAATGGAATTGATACTTTGGCATTAGCTATGGCGAATGCTCCAAGTTGGGCTTCGTTGGGTGCGGAAACTATGCAAATAGGTCGTGGACAAACACAAGCCATAACAATTACGTTATCTCCAGATGCAGCAGCATTATCTGGAAGAGATTATACTTTCCAGGTTGTTGTAACTTCAGCAGACGGTAGTGAATATAATAGCCCAGATTTCTCAGCAAATATTGAAGTTAAGCAAACAACAGGTGGAGGAGAAGTTGAGGTTGAAGACATAGAGTCTGACGACGATAGTTCTACACCAGGTTTTGGATTAATAGCCTCATTGTTGGCATTAACTACATTAGTAGTTTTACGTAGAAGAGCTTAAAGCAACAATCTAAGCATTAGTTACAATGCAAGATAAATTGGATGAATGGTTTGCAGAAGACTTAGGCAAAGGTGACTTTACTACTAAAGCAGTAGTTAGCAATGAAAGGTGTGAGGCTAGAGTAACTGGAGGTCCAGGAGTAATTTCTGGTCTAAAGGTAGGTATTGCTCTTTTAGAGCGTCATGATGTTGATTACGTCACAGATTATATCGATGGAGATACAATCCTTTCTCCTCAAATTTTCTCACTTAATGGCAGAGCTCATGATATTTTAGCAACTGAACGTCTTTTACTAAATCTGCTAAGTCATCTTAGTGGTATATCTACACATACAAATGAGATAGTAAGAATTGCTAAGCAGGTTAATCCTAAAGTGGAAATATTGGCTACGAGGAAAACAGTTCCAGGTCTTAGAGAGTTTGAAAAAGAAGCTGTAGTGCACGGTGGAGGTGCAACTCACCGCATACGCTTGGATGATGCTATATTGATTAAGGATAATCATCTTAAATTATCAAAAAGTATAAAAGAATCTATAGAATTATCTAGAAGTAAATATCCTGAATTAATGATTGAAGTTGAAGCTGATAATGAAGATCAAGCTATTGAAATTGCAACTCATGGGGCTGATAGAGTAATGCTTGATAATTTCACACCTCAGGAAGCTGTAAAAACTATAAAAAAATTAAGGCAAATTTCAGACATCGAAATCGAAATATCTGGCGGAGTGACAATTAAAAATGTAGCAGATTATGCTGAAAGTGCAGATTTTATAAGTTTGGGAAGTTTGACAATGTCATCGTTACCAGTGGATTTTTCATTACATGTCATATAGCGTAAGAATTCTTTGCTTTGATCAAGATGACCCTAAAAAATGTACAGCTAAAAGATTAGAGAGATTTAACCTTTCAGATAATCATTCTACATTTAAGACATTACCACCTATGGGTATAGTTTTAGATCCTTTTTCAGATAAAGTCCTTAGTGAAGAAGATATTCCTCTTGCAGAGGTAGGTGGGATAGTGGGTGTTGATTGTTCATGGAATAAAGCTCCAGAAACGTTTTCTCGTTTAAGGTTGATGGGATTAGAGCCTCGAAGTTTACCTTCAGTAATTCCTGCTAATCCCGTAAATTCAGGTAAGGTGGGTAAACTTACTACAGCAGAAGCTATTGCTTCAGCGTTATTAATTTGTAAACAATATGAGCAAGCGGATAAAGTAATGTCTGTTTTCAAATGGGGTCCAGCTTTCATAAAAATTAATTCAAGTATGTTGTAATAAGTTCTATAAATGCAGCCAAACTAAGTAAATATGGTTTCAGTAAATATCCGTGAAGAAATCCCTAGTTTTAGTTTTTCAGGTGAAAGTCACAGAATATTTATAGAAGGAAGAGGTTTTGATTTTATATCATTTGATGTTTATAATAACAGTACAGCATCGTTGAATCTTATAAATTTGGATGATCCTTTATTTACAATTTTAGATTTTCAGGAACCTCGGGTTATTTACGTAGTTTCAAGATTAGGCCAAAAAGATTTAATTCTTCAAGGTTGTATTTTCAAATCGATTGATGGAAGTAAAAGTCAGTTGTCTTATTCTAAAATTCAAACAGAGTCGTAAACCTTAATTTAGAGCATTCGAGATAGTAATCTGTGGAAATCGTAGATGTTGCAGTTGTAGGAGGCGGACCTGCAGGTTCATCAGCTGCTCGAGAAGCGGCTGAACGAGGCTTATCAGTACTCTTATTTGATCATGCACATCCCAGAAGAAAAGCTTGTGGAGGAGGTTTGCCAGTTAAAGGGATTGAATGGATGGATGCACCCGATGAATCTATTGAGTGTGAGATGTCCTCAATTTCGTTTACATATAATAAGACTAAATTGAAAATTCCAGTAAATAAAGGTAAGCTGATTAGGAGAGACGACTGGGATTTTCATTTATTTAATAGAGCTAAAGAGGCTGGTGCTGGCCATGTTATTGAAAGAGTTAAATCTTTAGAATTGGTTGATAATATTTGGATGATTAATGGCAAATATAAATCAAAGTATATTATTGGGGCAGATGGTGTGAATGGCTTTACTCGTAAGCACTTTATGGAGAGAATACCTAGAGAACACCTTTTTGCGGCAGCTGGATATTATTTAGGGATAAAGCCAGATGAAAATGATGTGGAATTTATTGTAGGTGCTTTGCCCGGTGAAGAGGGTTATCTTTGGGTATTTCCTAAAAGCGATCACTACAATATAGGCTATTGCTACAATTCTGGAACTCCAGGTATGCGTGAAGCTCTAGACAAGCTTCTTGCAGAGAGGTGGCCGGGAGAATTTGCACGTAATGGCAAATGGAAATTGAAAGAAACAGGTGAGATTGTCGATTGTAAAAAGTTTGGTTCAGTTATACCTTCTTATAATGATCCAAAATTATTCGATGAGCCGGTTTCAGGTAAAAATTGGGTTCTTTGTGGCGATGCAGCAGGTCATGTAAATCCTATTCACGGAGAAGGTCTTAATCACTGTGCATTGGGTGGAAGGCTTGCAGCTAAGGCTATTTCTAAGGGTGATCCAACTTTATTTGAACAATATTGGAGATCACATTATAGTAGAGATATGTACCGTGCAGCAAATACCAAGCATAAAATTTACAAACCGTTTTTTATGAAAGTAGGCTTTGCTTTGGGAAAAACTCCTGCTCTTTTTGGAATGTTAGCAGACTTAACAAGAGGGGAATACAAGGGAAGAGCTACAACCAATTTCTGGTTTAAGCTTCCATTTGCAATAGTACAGGCTCTTTTTGGGTTTAAGCATAAAGAAATTAAAGCATTGAATTGATTTTTTGGATTAGCTTTATTAAACCCTTTGGCTCGGAGCGTTTCCTGAGGACTCAGGTATCATGAAAATACCACGAAAAGTTAAGATGTACAGCCCTTATGCAAAAAAGCATACACTTCATGAAATTGAAGTCGTTAAGAAGAAGCGAGCTTCTGAATTAGCAAGGGGACAGAGAAAGTTTAGAAGTGTTACATCAGGCTACGGTGGCTTCCCTAGACCTAAACCAGAAGGTCGTGAAAAACCGACAAAGAGAGTTTACGTAAGATATCGATGCACTGAGACAGGTAAAGCACATCACAAGAAAAACTTTAGAGCTAAAAAGTTCGAGTTAACGGAGTAAAAATGACAAAAAGTAAATTTTTGAAAGTTAAAAGCCCAGACAGCGACTATACTGTAGTTATTTTTGATAAATGTGATACTGTAGTGAAAGATCCAGTTACTGGTTCAACCATTGCGCTTCCTACAGGCGGTAAGGCAAAAATTCTCGGAGAAATCTTAGAGGAGCTTGAGTGAGTCCTTTGGACGTACCTGAAGATGGCGATTATATTATTGGACGAGTTATAGAAGTAAAAGATTTTGGCGCTAATTTAGAATTACTTGAATATACAGATCAGAAAGCATTTGTTCATATTTCTGAAGTTGCTTCAGGATGGGTAAAATACATACGAGATTTTATCCGTGAAGGTCAGATGGTTGTAGCTAAAGTTACAAAAGTTAAGAAAGGTAGTAAGATAATTGATGCTTCAGTAAGGCAAGTTTCAGGTCATAGGAAAAAAGAAAAAATAAGAGAATGGAAAAATGAGCAACGGGCTTCAAAGTTACTTGAGCTTGTTGCAAATAACATAAAACTGGATCCTGATGAATTACGTAAAGAAGTAAAAAAGGATTTAGTTAGTAATTATGAGAGTTTATATCGTGCATTTGAGGAATCAGTTATCAATAGTGAGGATTTCAAAAAAGCTTGGAAAGGGCCATGGGTTTCTGAATTTATCAAAGTAGGCATTGAAAATGTTACTCCGCCGTATGTTACGATTGGAGGTATGCTTAGTTTGACTTCAGAGAAAGAGGACGGAGTTGAAGGAATTAAAACTTCATTAATGGGCCCTAAAGCACTTCATGAAGATAGTAAGTTGACTATAAGTTCAGATGGGGCGCCAAATTATCGTGTGCGAGTTAAAGCTCCAAATTACAAGCAAGCTGAAGAAGAATTGAAATCAGCGGTAGATTTAGTTTTAAGTATCCTCAAAAAAGAGGGTGGCGTAGGTTCTTTTGAGAGGGTTTGATGCGTTCCTCCATTTTACATTGTAAGAAATGTAATACATTTACATTACAAAATATCTGTAGCATATGTAATGGTAATACTTCTAATCCCCTTCCTCCTAAATTTTCTCCAGAAGATAAATACGGTAAATATAGAAGAATGCTTAGGGAGAAATTAGATTGAGTTTTACTAAGATTGTTAGTATTGAAGACATCCGATTAAAAGATGCAATACTTCTTGAAGGATTGCCTGGCGTAGGAAATGTAGGTAAACTAGCAGCAATGCATTTGATTGAAGAATTAAAAGCTAAAAAATGTACAGAAATATATTCTTCTCATTTTCCACCACAAGTTTTGATAGATGATGATGGTGTTGTCAACTTAGTTAATAATGAGCTTTATTATCATAAAGGAAAAGGGAAAAATAGAGATTTACTATTTTTAGTTGGCGAATACCAAGGAATGGATTCATCTGGCCAGTATGAATTATGTAATCAATTAATCTCTTTAGTCAAAGATATGGGAGTTTCTAGCATTTATACACTAGGTGGTTATGGTTTGGGAAAATTAGTTCCTGAGCCTAGAGTACTAGGTGCAGCTACCTCTGAAAAGATGGTGGATTTGTTTAAGTCTGCAGATGTTGAATTTATTGATGGAGAACCTGGTGCAGGTATAGTTGGAGCTTCTGGCCTATTGTTAGGGCTCGGTAAACTTCAAGGAATTGAAGGCGGCTGCTTGATGGGAGAAACTAGTGGTTACATGGTAGATCCTAAATCAGCAAGCGTTGTGTTAAAATCACTTCAAAAATTATTGAATATAAAAATTGACTTAGAAGAATTAGAAAAAAGGGCTAAGCAAGTAGACAGTATCACTAATCAATTAAAAGAAAGTGAGTCTGAAGTTGAAGACAAAGTAGATGTTAATTATATAGGTTAAAGAGCACTTCTAGATTGTAAGTTAAACATTACAAGGCCATTTTTCGCGTCGATTCCGGCGACTTCTTGATAGTTATAGCCTAGAGAATCTCCACCTCCACTTCTGTCTAAGAAATAAGCATAGCTTCCAGCAGTGTCAACATCTATATTATTTGAATAATCATTCAGGTTCAAATTACCCGAATTCAGATCAGATATAGCTGAAATCAAATCTAAATTACCAAAGTCAAGGATGGATGTTGGAGAAGATAAGCTTTGTTCAGATATCAAATTTTGACCAAGAATAAGTGTAGTTTTCTCATAATTAACATTGTTAGTGTCTTTATCAATGGCCCATTCAGCCACTTCATCAAATTCAGTCATAAGGGTTTCAGCTGAGCAAATAGTTAATGGATTTTTAATTTCCTCCATTTTAAGAATAGGATTGTCCAATTCTTCTTCGGTTCCATTTATGACAGATGTATTGTTATCTTTTGCTTGACGGTAATTTAGGCTCCATCCATCTACCTTCTGAGATTGTTCATTGCTATGGGCCATTGTAAAATTCCACCTCAAATCATTTTTTGCACTGTAGTTTGCTTCAATAACAAATGCATTTTCATCTTCACCAGATGAAATTGATTTTGCTTCTTGATCATTGATATAATTGTTAAAAGGAGATATGCTGTCCTTAGCACTAGCAATACCTGTTTGAAGGTTAAAATCTTCTCTTAATTGTGAATTTTCAGCACAACTTGAACCAAATGCAGGAGCTCCGTTATTCCATTCTAAAAATTCCCCCTGACTGCTAGATGAAACAGGAGCATAACTCTTAGTAGGTACAAATTCATAACCTTCGAATATGTCTTTAGCATTCGCAGTATATTTTAAGTCTATTGAGTATAATTGAGCGCCGGGAGATTTAGCTTCAGAGGTTAACCTCATTTCAAATTTTAAAGGTAAACTACTAATTTCAGACATATAAAAAGAAAAACTATAGCTGTATTCGTATTCATAACCAAGTAGTGAGTCTGAAACATAGGATGTACTGATTTGTATTTTCACAGTATCGTAATCTTTAATTTTTTCACCTTTTGTTACTTTAGTATTAAATTGTATTCCACTTTCATATAAAGTTCCACTATCGCCTTCAGTTAGTGTTTGTCCAATGTACGAATTTCCATGAGGTAAAATTCCACTACTGTGTTCTCTAGGTATCCAGTCTGTAGCACTCTGCCACGCCCATCTTTGACCTATGCCTGAAATTTTAGCAGTTGATGCGTTGGAGATTATGTCTGACCTTATTACATTTAATGAACTACTATCTACATATTGGGTTTGACTACTAATTATTTTAGAATTTTTTAATTCCGCAGGTTCAGATCCTTCTTCCGTAATAGTTCCATCTACATCATCAAGGTTCTGTTCAATATATTTTTTAAAAACAGAGCTCTTTGATTCCCCGTATCCATTTTTGATTACAGATTGTGGCCCTTCAATTCCTAAGCTCAAATCTCCACTAAATACTACGTCCAGGTTATTTATGACAACATCATTATCAAAAATTCCAAAAGGAATAGGGATATCGAGATTACTATCAAAAGCTACAAATCCATTAACATCGTAGTTAATTTGTTCCTCATATTTTTCATTAGGTACTTCTACTTCACTGCTGGTTTCATTCAGCAAAACAAATAGCGTTCCGGTTAGAAGGAGTATAACTACTGTGCCTACTATTCCAATGGTTTTTAGATTCAAGCCGTCAACATTTTCAGCCACAGGGATTGCCCAATCTTCATCTTTCTCTTCAGTTTCTTTGGGTACTTCCAGGTTTATTTCTTCTTCGTTTCTTTCTGGAGTAATTTCAGATAAATCTAAAGTTGAGTTACTGTCGTCAGAGCCTGAGCTAGAATTATCTTCTTCTTTTCCAGTATCCCAAAGGTTCTCTTCCGCCTTCACAAAGCTTAGTCATCGCTATTCTATTTTAGACTAATGTTGATTAAACTATGATTTAATTATTGCAACTAGGAAAATAACAATACCAATTATTCCACCTAACATACCACCGATAAAGGCTAGAATGGAATTCATGAATATAACTGAATCATATGCCATAGAGGTCACATAATACACTAAACCAGCGCCCAATATTAGGAAAACAAATCCTACATTCCTAGTTTTACTGCTACCATAGTATGAGATTAGTAATCCCATTAAGAGCATAGATAGAGCCGTACCAAGTATAAGCATAGATATTGCAATTTCAGATGTATCAGCCATTTTATTCCTCCTCCTCGCCCGAATCATTCGATTCAGCATTTAATTCTTTTTCTAATTTCTTTAGTTCTTCGTCTAAATCTAAATCTTCAAGATCTTCTAAGTCTAAATCCTCTAAATCATCAACAGTATCTACTTTCATAAGAACGAATAATATAACAAACATTCCAATTATCATTCCAGCAAGGGCAGAAATGCCCGAAACTAAGGCATCCATGAAAACCTCATCATTAAATTGTGTTGTTACTCCAGTTCCAGCTTCAAATGTCAGGATATATGTTATAACTATTGCTAAAAGACCAGTAGCCAATAAGCCAAATCCAATTTTTTGAGATTTTCCAGCACCAAAGTATGATGTAAACAAACCAGTGGCAAATAGGGCAACTCCGATTCCTATCAATAACATTGATACGAAATAATCCATAATCACTCCATCACCTATTTCAGTGGACATGTCCATATCTGTTACTTTAGCGCCTTCGATATAAACATATCTCTACATTTTTCTCGACGATGTTTCACAGGATAAGTATAAATACACTCCACTTTCTAAACAATTGGTGTTTAACCATGGCTGAAAAAGTTGAAAAGACAGGAGTAACAAAAGAAGCAGGCTACCTATATTATTTAGGAAAAGACGGACATGTATGGCGAACAAAGATGGCTCGCGGCGGTAAGAAAACCGGCGGCGGTCCTGAAAAGGTTGCAGATGCAGGCGTTACAAGAGAAGATAAATTCCTATACTACATCGATAAGGATGGAGATGTAGCTAGGTCCGAGATGGCTCGCGGTCGAAAGTAAATTTAGTTTTACTTAGAGTCAAAAATGGTTAGCCCAATTTCATTTGGGCTAATCTCTTTTTTTATGAGCCGAGGTCGCTTAGCCCGGTATAGCGCCGGCCTTGAAAGCCGGTGGGATATTTCCCTCGGGGGTTCAAATCCCTCCCTCGGCGCCACTATTCTTTTATACTTTTGAATTTATTTCTTGTAGTTAGTACTCAAAATAAATTAGTTCTAAAGATATACCTGTATTTTGTTCCCGATCAGGCCCCATAAATGATTACAGTTCCCATTATTTTGTTTCTATCGTCACCTAGAATCATAAGGTATGCAGGCCTCATACTTCGATGAGTTCTAAGTTTTTTTCCTAATAGTATCATCGCCAGTGTCCATTTCTACACGTATTGCTAATTCGTGCAGGGTTCGAGCAATTTTTTCTAGCGTAATTTTTGTGCTTTTCGGAGATAGTCAAAATATGGACTTGTGTAGGAGAAAGCCATGTTGGAAACATTCCATTAAAATGTTCAATTAATACTCCACAAAATCTTTCCATAGAACCAAATGGAGCTCTGTGAATCATCACTGGTTGGTGCTTGTTACCATCCGAACCCGTGTAGCTAAGATTAAATCTCTCTGGCAAGTTATAATCTACTTGAACAGTACCTAGTTGCCATTCTCTACCCAAGACATCATTTACAACGAAGTCAATCTTTGGACCGTAAAATGCAGCTTCACCAGGTTCTTCACTGAATTCAACACCTAGTGATGCAGTAGCATTTCTACATGCATCTTCAGCCTTATTCCATTTATCTGGACTGCCGACATACTTATCAGAATTTGGATCACGGAGACCAATTCTAACGCGGTAATTTTCCATTCCCAAAGTTCCAAATATAATTTTAACTAATTCTATGCAGCCAAGTAATTCTTGTTCGATTTGGTCTTCAGTTACGAACAAATGTGCATCATCTTGAGTAAAACCTCTTACTCTAGTCATTCCTGAAATTTCCCCAGATTGCTCCCAACGATATACCGTTCCAAATTCAGCCAATCTTAATGGAAGATCTCGATATGATCTTGGTTGACTAGCATAGACTCGAATATGGTGAGGACAGTTCATAGGTTTCAGCATGTACCCGTCAATATCTCCTTCAGACATCAGGTTAGTTAGATCGCTGCATGAGCATTCTTCATCAGATAATCGACGTAAGGTATCACGTTTCACAATGGGTGGGTATTGGCTGTCCTGGTAGTATGGGAAATGGCCTGAGGTCTTGTATAAATCAAGTTTTCCGATATGAGGCGTGTGTATCTGTTGATAACCTTGACGAGTTAAATGTTCGGAAATAAATTGTTGTAGTTCATTCCTCACTATAGTTCCACGAGGTGTCCAAAGGATGAGCCCTTGGCCAACCATTTCATCAATATGGAACAATTGTAAATCCTTACCTAATTTTCGGTGATCTCTCTTTGCGGCTTCACGCAGCAATGTTTCACGAGTCTGGAGGTCTTCTTTTGACGAGTAGCACATTCCATAAATTCTAACAAGTGTTTCTCTAGATGAATCGCCTCTCCAAAAAGCTTGGCTAGTATTAGTTAGTTTGAACCACCTCAATTTTGAAGTACTTTCGACATGTGGCCCTCTACATAAATCTACAAATTCGCCTTGCCTATATGCTGAAGAACCCACATCCTCTCCAATTTTATCATCCATTATTTCAGATTTAAATAAATTATTAGAAAACATTTCTCTCAAAGTTTCATTATCATGTTCTTCTCTTTGAATGGGTATATTTTGCTTAACTATCTTTCTCATTAATTTTTCGATTTTATTTAGATCATTCTCATTAATAGGATCCATATAAAAATCGTAATAAAAACCATCTTTTACTGGAGGGCCAATGGTTGGCTTGGCTTCAGGAAATAGTTTAGTAACTGCTTGTGCTAAAAGATGGGCACATGAATGCCTCATAATATATAAACCTTCATCAGAATCATCTTTAATCAGATTAATATCACAATTTTCAGACAGTAGATAAGATAAATCTTTTTCTTCATTATTGACCAAAGCTGCGACTGCGCCAGACTTCTTTCCATACACCTTTTTAATCACTTTACCAGCACTAGTTTGGGCTGGAAATTCATGTACTGCTCCGTCACATTTAACCTTAATCATTTTAGTTGCGTAAGACATCAATACAAAAAGACTTTCCCATAGGTAAATGCTTATAGTCTATCTACAGTGACGAATTACTAAATGGCCCGTAATCAAAGGAAGAGAGGGAGGCGTCCAGCTAGAAAATCAAAGAAGAAAGGCCTGAGCTTTGGTTCCTTAGCTGTTCAATTAATTTCAATATTGGTAATTCTTTTTCTTGTATTCTTTCTTATAGCTGCAAAAATTATTAGCAATATAACTGGCGCTCTTTTATGTATGGTTTGTTTATCCATATTGGCTTATTTCATTATTAATTCACCAAAGAAGCCTAAGAGAAAACGTCGTTCAAAAAAGAGACCAAGTTCAGATGAGCCTCAGTTTTACACTGCATTACCTTCCACAGTGGGCCTTACTGAAGTACCAGAAGAGTTTTCTACATCAGAAGTTAAACTACCTCCAAGGCCGGCTAAATCAGTTAGACGTCAAAGAGAATTTGTGATGTACCCTCCTTCTGTTGGAAGTGGAGATTATTCAGATTCTTATACTCAAATTGATAAAGATACTGTTTTGCGCCTCCGTGGTGAGATGATTCCAGAGATGGGTACTAAATTTTTACCAGGCAGTAGATTATCTTCTTTGCCTTCAGCAAATGAGATAGCTGAACTTTTGGAAAATGTGGGTTCAACTACGTTAGCAGCGGAGCCCGTAGCAGTAGCAGCGGAGCCAGTAGCAGTAGCAGCGGAGCCAGTAGCAGTAGCAGCGGAGCCAGTAGCAGTGGCAGCGGAGCCAGTAGCAGTAGCTGCAGAACCTGCAGCGACAATACCTACAAAAGTATCAGAGGATGAATCCGAAGACATGGATTTTGATATGGAATGGGATTAGATTTTAGTAAATAGTATGGGTTGTTCTTTTAATGGGATACTTTTACTACATCTGAGTTGAGAGTACAAGAATATATTTCTAGCCGAAGAGAGGAGCGTCCTCTACACTTCACACTACTTGATCCTGGTAAAACTAGTACAGAAGATTTGATAACTTTAGCTAGACAAACTGCAGAAGCTGGAACGGACGGATTCATGGTTGGAGGTTCTACAGATTTAAGTCTTGAAAATGTGGATTTAGCAGTAGAAACAATTAAAGAAATAACTCATATGCCAGTGATTTTATTCCCTACACATGCTTCTTCAGTTTCAGGAAAAGCAGATGCCATTTTCTTCATGTCACTTCTTAATAGTGAAAGCCGTCAATTTCTTGTTGGTGAGCAGATAGCAAGTGCGCCTTGGGTCAAAAAGACGGGTTTGGAACCACTGTCTATGGCCTACCTCGTAGTTGCTCCAGGTATGACGGCGGGCCGAGTAGGGCAAGCTCAACCTTTACCAAGAGACCAACCAGAGTTGGTAGTTTCCCACGCACTAGCTGGGCAATATTTAGGTATGAATTTTATTTACCTTGAAGCTGGGTCAGGAGCCTCTGAGCCAGTTCCGGAAGAAATTATTAGATCAGTTAGAAAATCAATAGATGTAACCTTAATAGTTGGTGGCGGAATCAGAACACCTGAATCAGCACGTAAAGTGGTTGAGGCTGGTGCCGACATTGTAGTTACAGGTACATTTGTTGAGACTTCTCAAAGTCTTAAAGAGGAAATGACGGCTTTAACTAACGCTATTCATTCAAAATAATGGTTCCCGAATTAAAAGTAGATAAGATAAGCCCTCCACCAGCTAGATTATCGGCTTTCTTATATCATACACCAACAAATTTGTTTAGCTTTGCGTTATTTTTTACTACAACTTTATTATTGGTATTTAGTGGAATTCTTTGGTTGGGTAGGGCTGAAACTAATATAGATTATTCAATATTTAGTATGGTTACCTTTTCTCTTCCAGTACTTTTAACATCCTTTCTAGTAACCAATATTTCTTGGGTTTGGGATGGAAGATATCCCTTCCGATATGGGCTTCAAGCTGGAGCTACAGGTTCGGTATTGATGATAATTACAACTTTTATTGGTTACTCCTATGATTTAGCGAATGAAGGTTTAGCTTTTGGTTTCGGTTGCATGGGTGGATTGTGGTACCTCACACTTAGAACACACGGTAGTGCTCCCGCAAGAGTAGCTTTGCCTTTGTCTCTTTTTTCTCCATTTGTCAGTATTTACTTTTTTTGGTATGGTGATTCACCATCATCATTTAATTTTGGCCTTTTGGCAACACTCTCTCTAGTTTTCGCAAGTCATTTTTATCTTTTCTTAGTAGATTCTCCATACAAGAAAGCCGTAGGGGTAAGTGGGACAAGGCACATGGCTGCCTTTATCGACCATTTCTCCACAGGCAACGGCCGTAGATTGACAGAGGCAATAAGAGAAATTTGTCAAGTTGTTGAGACGAGGAATAGTTGGGTTTCGATTAAGAAAAACAATGAACCTGTAGCATTTTTTGCAATACCTGGAGTCCATCCAGGCCCCCTTGGTAATCTTGGAGGTTCTAATCTTCCAGTTAAGATAGAACCCAGTTTGCCAGGTTTAGGTTTTGCCTTTCATGGGTCCTCAACTAATGATCATAATCCTTTGAGAGATGAAGACATAACGAGAATTGGTAAATCAATGGTAGAGGCTTCTGAAGAGGCCACTTATTCTGATAAATCGAGAGCATTAGTTAGCAAAGGAGTAACACCTTCAGCACATGTATTGAATTTTGGAGAAGGTAGTCTCATTTTTGCAAGCCCGGGCGATAGTGACGATATTCTTCCTGAATTATCAGCTCGTCTTGAAAGTTCGTCGTTGGATACTAAAGGTGAAAGGATAGTCATAGATTTACATAATCAAGAAGGATGGGGAAGGCCTCCATTAGCAGCAGGTTCCAAGGAAGGTTCATTGCTCGAAAAGCATGCAGCCGAGGCTATCTCTGAAAGTCGTGAGTTAGACTTTAATGAATTGAAAGCTGGGTTCTCCCATATTCCTGGTGAAAATTTAGAGAGAGGTGTTGGCCCTGGCGGTGTTAGAGCTGCAGTTTTTGAGAATAAGATAGAAGATCGAAAAGAATTAACTGGGATTTTACTCTGGGATGCTAATGGTTTGGCTCCAGGTATGAATGAAGATTTACAAAATAAGTTAAAAGGAAAAGTTGATAATTTATTAATTTCAACAACAGACAATCATTTTGTGAATATTAAGCCTGGTGGATTTAATCCACTATCTGATTCGGACGGTCTTTTTTCTTCAGCAAGTCAAGTTTTAGACGAAGCTATAGAAGATATTTCTGAAGCTGAATCAGCGATGGGTACAGTTTACGTTGATGGTGTTGAGATTATGGGTCAAGGTAAACAAGACAAAATCAGCGCTGCGGCTAATTCAATTATAGAGGTTGCAAGATATTCATGGTTACCAATATATTCATCAGCAACAATGTTCTGTATGATTGCTTCTTCTTATATCTAAGTTTTGATTTGAATCGAAATTTTGACACCATCAGGTATTTGAATTCTCATCAATTGCCTCATAGCTCTTTCATCAGCATCTATGTAAATTAATCTTTTGTGGAGTCTTGCCTCCCATCTATCCCAAGTTTCAGAACCTTCACCATCAGGTGACTTTCTTACAGGAACTTTCAACTTCTTAGTAGGTAGAGGTATTGGCCCAGTCATTCCTACTCCAGTACGATCTGAAATAGTCTTAATCTGTTCACAAACGCTGTCCACTATATCATAGCTCAAGGAATGCAGAGAAATACAAGCTCTACTGGATACCTTTTTTGGAGCCATTTAATTAACTACTCAATCCCAGTGTTCTTCAATTTTTAGACACATACCGGCAGCCACAGTAGCTCCCATGTCTCTAATTGCAAATCTTGCCAAAGGCTTGAATTTAGCTTGTTCTTCAATTGCTAATGGTTTTGTTGGCTTGATAAGAACCATAGCTGCGTCTCCTTTCTTCAAGAAGTCAGGGTTCTCTTCAGTAACTTGCCCAGTCCTTGGGTCCATTTTTGCAAGAAGTTTATCAAATGTACATGCAACCTGTGCAGTGTGACAGTGAAATACAGGAGTATATCCTTCAGTGATGACGTTAGGGTGATCTAGAATCATTACTTGAGCTTTGAATGCACGAGCAACTGTAGGCGGGTCATTTTCAGGACCTCCAACATCTCCCCTTCTAATATCAGTGTGAGAAATACCTCTACAATTAAATCCAATGTTAGCTCCAGGTCCAGCAGATGGTACCTCAGCGTGATGCATTTCAACAGATTTAACTTCTCCAACCTTACCGCCAGTGTGAGCTGAAGGTTTGAAAATTAACTTTGTACCTGCCTTAATTGTTCCAGTTTCTACACGACCAACAGGTACAGCACCTATACCCGATATCTTGTAAACATCTTGTATCGGAATTCTTACACTATCATTAGCGTTACCTGCTGGTGGATTTAATTTATCTAAAGCACCTAGTAAGGTATCTCCTTTCCACCATGATAGATTATCTCCAGTTTCTTTAATGTTGTCAGCTTTCCAACCTGAAGCAGGTAAGATGTTGACTTGATCATCTGCGAAACCAACCATACCTAGCATGCTCTTTACTTCTTTAACAACTTCGTTAAATCGGTCTTCGCTGTATGCTGGCTTTGTAATGTCCATTTTGTTAACGGAAATTATCATTTGCTCAATTCCCATAACTTTGGAGAGCCACAAATGTTCTTTGGTCTGAGCTGCAATACCGTCATCTGCTGCTACAACTAATACCGCTGCATCAGCTTGTGAGGTTCCTGTAATCATATTTTTAACGAAATCTCTGTGTCCAGGTGCGTCAATAATTGTGAAATGTTTGCTATCCGTTTTGAATTCTTTGTGCGCTACGTCAATAGTAACTCCACGTTCTCTTTCCTCTTTGAGGTTATCCATAACGTAAGCTAATTCGAAACCAGCTTTTCCACGTTCTTCAGCTTCTTTCCTGTACTTATCGATCAAGTGCTGTTCAATAGCACCTCCTTCTAGCAGGACTCTTCCTACTGTGGTTGACTTACCATGGTCGACGTGACCAATGAATACTACGTTCAAATGTTGTTTTTCAGCCATTATAATTTCCCTCCTTGGGATTAGTATGTCGGCAGGATAGGGGGTAAATAAAGGATTCCCTCAATTATTCAAGTTAAATTAGAGAGATTACTAAGATAAAGTTTTGTTTTTTATTACTTTTTTCTCTTCTTTTATTGGTAAATGAATGATGGATGAGAAAATCCCAATGGCAATCCCTACCCACCAAACAAACGTGTAGGTTCCATAGTCATCGTATAAGACACCTCCTAACCACACTCCAACAAAACTCCCAAGCTGGTGTGAAAAGAAAACAATACCGTACAAGGTGGCCATATACTTCAATCCATATATGTGAGCTACAAGTCCACTTGTCAAAGGAACTGTGGCAAGCCATAAAAATCCTAAACCAAAAGAAAAAATTAAAACAGTATTTGCAGTAATTGGTGTTAAAATAAACCAAGCAGCTATGATAGATCTACCTGCATATATTCCGGAGAGCAACCATTTTTTCTTGTATTTTTTCCCAGCCCATCCAGCTACAAGAGTGCCGATTATGTTAGCAAAACCAATTATTGATATTGACAGCCCACCTAGTGCTGCAGTAGTAGTAATTCCTAAGTCTCCACACCATCCATACGAATCAACAGGAGCGCTCATTTCAGTAACCAAAGCCGGGAAGTGTGCAGTAATAAATGCTAATTGGTAACCGCATGCAAAGAAACCTACAAAAATCATAGCAAAAGAAGGATCTCTCGATGCAACCCTTAGTATCTCTCCTAAGCTTTCTTCTATTTCTTCTTTACTGGCCATTTCAGGTGCTTTCATGAACGGCAGTAAAACTAATACAGATAGTATAGAAGCTGCAAAAACAATGAAAACAGTTTGCCAGTTCATGAATGATAGCAGAGCAATTGCAGCAGGCGGTCCAATAATTTGACCAGCTGAACCTGATGCTGTAGCTATAGACAAACTCATTTGACGGTTTTCATCCGAACTTGCCCTGCCTATTACGGCAAGAATTACTCCAAATCCAGTTCCAGCGATTCCAAATCCTACCAGTATTTCATAAATTTGATGTTCTAAAGGCGTTGTTGCGCCAGCCGATAAAATTAATCCTAGAGCATACATAACAGCTCCCAAGATAATAGCTTTTCGATCACCCATTCTTTCGGCCATTGCGCCGAAAAAAGGACTGCCGAATCCCCAAGCTAGATTTTGAATTGCTATGGCCAAACTAAATTCAGCCCTTGGCCAACCAAACTCATTAGCTATAGGGATTTGGAAGACACCATATGAAGCACGTATAGAAAAACCTACGAGAATTATGAAACATCCTGCCAATAATACTGGAGTTATCAAAGGTTTTTCTTTGCTCATCAGATAAACATGTGGAGTAGACGATTTAAGTTAAATACCTATACTCAATGTAAAGTTATGAAGTTTGATATTAAAGGAAACCCTTCTTACGGAGAGGTAGACGTAGAGCTTGGCCCTGGAGAAGTTTTCCTTATTGAGCCTGGAGCTATGTCCAGAATGTCTTCAAATATGGAGTCTAGTTTTCAGAGGCAAGGTGGTTTCTTTTCCGCAATGTTTCGTAAAATGTTCGGAGGAGAAAATTTTTTCTTAGGTAAATATAGTCATCAAAATGGAGGTACTCTTACTTTTGCACCTTCAATACCTGGCGCAGTTGAGCATTATAGTCTATCTAATAATCATTTGAATATAATGGCAGGATCTTTCTTGGCATGTACACCTGGAGTAAATATTAAAGCTAAATTTGGAGGTCTTAAGGCTCTGTTTTCAGGAGAGGGGGCTTTTCTTTTGGAAGCCTCAGGTAACGGAGATTTATTTTTTAATTCATTTGGAGGAATAATTGAGAAGGAAATTAATGGTGAGTTTATTGTTGATACAGGACATGTTGTAGGTTTTGAACCTACATTAAATTATAAGATATCTGGCATGGGAAATTGGAAATCAACGATGCTTTCAGGTGAAGGTTTAGTTATGACATTTAATGGTACGGGGAAAATATATTTACAAACAAGAACAGTAGATGGTATTGCATCTTGGCTTACACCGAGGTTAATATGAATATAAAAATAGATACAGAAGGAGCTTTTGGTTCAGCAATTGTAGTTCTAGAACCAGGTGAAAAATTTGTCTCAGAGGCAGGAGCAATGTATAGAGCATCACCAAATATGTCTATTGAGGTCGAATCTCGTAGAAAAAAGGATGAAGGTTTGTGGGGTGCTTTCAAATCAGGCATGAAAGCAATGTTTGCTGGGGAGTCGTTCTTTTTATCTTCCTATCAAACAACAGATAATATGGCTGCGGAAGTAGGGCTTGCTCCAACGCATCAGGGAGAAGTACGAAAAGTAGAAGTTGGTTCAGATACTTGGATTTGCTCAGGGGGAAGCTACCTTGGTTCCTCAGGAGGTATTGACTTAGATACTCAATATCAAGGATTAGTAAAAGGAATGTTTAGTAAAGAAGGCTTAGTTTTTGTGAAGGCTTCAGGAAAAGGTGAATTACTTGTTAATGGCTTTGGTAGAATCTCAGAAGTTAGTATTGGAAATGGAATAACAATAGATAATGGACACTTAATCGCATTCACAGAAGGCCTAGAATACGAGATTAGTAAGGCAGGAGGAGGCTGGATTTCTTCTATGATGTCTGGAGAGGGACTAGTCATGAAATTTAGAGGACAAGGTAAAATTTTAGTTCAATCACATGACCCGAGTAGGCTTGGTGGAGCCTTGGGTCCTTTATTGCCACCAAGGGAGGGCTAATGAAATACGACATAATTTCAGCGCCTTCATACGCACTTGTTGAAATGTCTCTAAATGAAGGTGAATCAGTTATTGTTGAGCCTGGTTCAATGTCTTGGATGGATACTACAATTAAACCTAAAACTGAAATGAAAGGAGGGCTCTTTGCAGGCTTGAAAAGAAGGATGGGTGGAGAGTCTTTCTTTCTTAATACCTATACTGCAGAGGGAGGTTCAGGTAAGATAGGCATTGCACCAGGTTATTCAGGAGATATTATTGTAAAAGAACTGAACAATGAAACAATTTACATGGAACGAGGGGCATATCTTTGCCATGTAGGAAATATTGAAACTAGTGCATCTTGGGAAGGGTTTATGGGTACTTTTGCAGAAGGAATGTTGGGTCTTAGAGTCAGCGGAACTGGTTTACTATTCTTTGGTTCTTATGGGGATGTTCAAGAAGTGGATGTTCAAGGTTCCTATACTGTAGACAATGGATATGCTGTTGCTTGGGAAAGTTCTTTGGATTACAGTATCGGTCGTTCAGGAAGAAGAATTCGCAGCTTTTTATTCGGAGATCAATTGATCTGTAATTACCATGGGAATGGTAAATTGTGGATACAAACACGAAGTCCTCGTAATTTAGCGGCCTGGGTTCATCCGTTTAGGCCAGTTCGAACAAATAGCGATTAAGACAGTAAAAACTTAGGAGTAGTTTTCAGGTCTTGGCATTTCAGCTTTCAAACCTTTACGTTGTCTAATATCTTCAGTAATTCCATCAATTAATTCTCTAGGTAGTGCTTCATAGCCTGCAAATTCAGTACTCCAAAGAGCTCTACCACCAGTTGCAGATCTTATTTCACTTGCAAATCCAAACATTTCTTTGACAGGAGCTTTAGCAGTAATTACTGCCATATCGCCTTCAGTTTCCATGCCAGCAATTTCAGCACGTCTTTGTGACATTTCACCAGTTACAGAACCCATTAATTCTTGAGGGACATTAATGTAGACATTTTGTTTTGGTTCCAATAGTGCAACACCAGCGGAAACAAGAGCTCCATTAATTCCATTTCTTACAGCAGGTATAGTTTGTGCAGGTCCTCTGTGGATAGCGTCTTCATGAAGCTTAGCATCATTCAAAATAATTTTTACACCCATCATTTTTTCATGCGCTCTAGGTCCTCTCTTTACAACTTCATTGAAAGCTTCAATCAACAATTCTCTGGTCTCGAATAAGTTTTGAATACCTTTTGTTGCATCAATAAAAACACAACCATTTTCGATACATAGAACTCCACGGCCATGAACTTTCGTCCATCCCATGTCTATTAGTTGTCTAGCAACTTCTTTAGATTTCTTAATATTACCTGATGGAATAGTTCCATCGACGATGGCTTCCCTGATATCCTCTTCTAATGGTTCTACAGTGATATAGAAACGATTATGCTTATTTGGCGATTTGCCTTCAAAATCTCCGGGAGATTGCATTGCTACAGTCTCACGATAAACAACAATAGGTGGTGATGTTGTAATTTCAACACCATGTTCATTCTTAATTCTATATTCAGTAATTTCTAAATGTAATTCACCCATTCCAGACATTAAATGTTCTCCAGTTTCGAGATTACTATCAATTTGAATAGAAGGATCCGATTTTGCTACAGCTCTAAGAACTTCAACAAGTTTAGGTAAATCCTTAGTATGCTTTGCTTCTATTGCAGTGGTTACAACAGGATCTGAATTATGTACTATTCTTTCAAAGGGAGTCATTTCTTTATTTGAGGAAATGGTTGAACCTGATTGAGCATCTCTTAAACCCGATACTGCAATAATATTTCCAGCAGTTACAGTTTCAGTTGCAATACGGTCACCTCCGACAAACATACCTACAGATTGCACTCGATTTGCATTAGGCATTCCTGCAACGTACATTTGGTCACCTTTCTTTATGGAACCTGAAAATAATCTACCTACAGCAATTTCACCGGCATGCGGGTCCAAAACTACTTTTGTTACCATGAATGCGGAATCGCCATCAGCTTTAGCATTTACCATGGATTGTCCAATTTCTTCTTCGGATTCTCCTCTCCAAATATGTGGAATTCTGTACTTTTGAGCTACATCTGCAGAAGGTAATTTTTCAACAATCATATCTAATAAAACTTCATGTAAAGGAGCTGCTTTAGCCAACTCTCTTTTTTGCTCTTTCTCCATAAAATCATAAATTTGTTTAAAATTAACGTTCTTTTTAGCCATAAAAGGAAGTGATGTTGCCCAATTATGATATGCAGAACCAAAAGCTACAGTTCCAGCCTGAGCATCAACCATCCATTCTTTCTTGAATTCATCTGGAACTATTCGAACTATCAGTTTGTTAACTTCAGTAATAATTTTTCCAAAACGTTGCATCATGTCTTCAGGAGTAACTTGCAATTCAGCAATTAATCTATCAACTTTGTTTATGAATAAAACGGGTTTAACTTTTTCTTTAAGAGCTTGCCTAATAACTGTTTCAGTTTGTGGCATTATACCTTCGACAGCACAAACAACAATTATAACTCCATCTAAAGCCCTCATAGCTCTGGTTACGTCACCACCAAAATCAACGTGACCTGGAGTATCAATCAAATTGATCAAAAAGTCTTTTCCTTTATGCTCATGCACCATTGATGCATTAGCTGCGTTAATTGTTATTCCTCTTGCAGATTCCTGTTCATCGAAATCCAACATTAATTGTTTACCTGCTAAATCTTCGGACATCATTCCAGCTCCGAAAATTAAATTATCAGATAGGGTTGTTTTTCCATGATCTATATGTGCGGCAGTACCAATGTTTCTAATCTGTCCTAGCTTTGTGAATAAAGCAGTTGCCCGCTTTATGTTGTCTTCTTTACGGCCCATTTTTTTTCACTTTAATTGTGTGCAGCTTCAGCTTGACGCTCAACTTCTTCTTTTTTGCCAATTGCATAAGAGTCAGGATTGGCCTCTGAAGCTAACATAATTTCTTTTGCTAATGCTTTTTCTATTGAACGTTGTTTTTTTGATGAACTTAAAGCACCAATGCACAAGTTTCGAATTGCAGTATCTATTCTTCTTGTAGGGGAAACATCTACGCCACTGTAGACTCTTATTCCTCCATATCTTAGAGAAACTACTTCAGCCCGTGGAGCTGAGTTCTCTAGTGCTTTAACCATATGTTGTGCAGGATTATCTTTTTTCTTTTGATGGATAAGTTCGAAAGAATTTTTCAAGACAGTATATGCTTGAGCCTTCTTACCAGTATATTTTTCAGATCTCATCAAATTATTCATTATTCTTTCAATAACTGTTAAATTTCTTTTACCAAGCCTTTTCTTGGAATGTCTGCCACCAGTGTGTGGAACTTGGAATGCGTTCAGATTGATATGCTGTTCTAAAGTTTTGTCTGCAACATCAACTTCAGTTAAATCCCACTTTCCAAATAATGGAACTACAGGCAGTTCAACCTCAGGTTCTTCAGTCTTGGTTTCAACTTCCTCTTCGCTAACATTCTCTTTATTTTCAGCCATATAATTTACCTGATTGGTTTCTCTTTCCTACCGCGAACCATTTCTTTTAATGAAACGTTATTAACTTTAGCTACTCTGTAACGTACACCTGATAAATCTCCGTATGATCGACCCATTCTTCCACCTACCCCTTCGATGACGACTTCATCGTGCTCATCAATGAAACTTATTGCCAGATTTCCTGGAGCTAGGGCAGTTACTTGTCTACCATTTTTAATTAATTGAACTCTAACACATTTTCGAATACCTGAATTTGGCTGTTTGGCTTCTACACCTACTTTTTCTACAACTATACCTTTAGCCTGTGGTGCACCTTGTAGAGGGTCAGCTTTTTCTTTGAGCTTCATAGCTCTCTTACGATAGTATCTATCGTTCCAACGATGTTTTTGTCTTTTGTTACGTTGTGCAGATGCTGTGTAAAGTCCTTTTGCCACTTACAATTCTCCTTCTCAATGAATCGAGGTTTCAGCCGACAAGAGGCCCATATATATACTGTTCGGCAATTTTTATAAAAAAACAGAAAAGTTAGGGTAAAGTCTTTTTTTAGAGGGAGCCCAAAAGGGGATTGGGCCACCGTAGCTTAGCCCGGTTGAGCGGCTGACTTGTAATCAGCAGGCCGAGGGTTCAAATCCCTCCGGTGGCTCCAAGCATTTGTATTTATTTAGCAGCATTTAGTTATGTAGAATAAGAAAAAAACAGTATAAGTTATGTTAAGGAGTACATCAGTAAAGCAGGAGTCTTGGAAACCCGTTAAACTGCTAGCAAAGCAGCCAGTTAAAGATAAAATTTTAGCTTTAGAATGTGACTTAGAAGGTAAAATTGCAGTTGCGTTAACTGCTAATTCAATAAATATATTTAATGAAAGAGAACTTCTCAATGTTGTAGACGTAAATGGAGGTTACCTGCTAAAAATATCTAGTAATCTGGAAAATATTTTTGTTTTAACTTCGGAAAAGTTGTGTTGTTTTGATTATTGGGGAAATATAAAATGGGAATATACTTCAGAAGGTCTGATTGATGATTTTATTGTAAACCCTACAGGTAAAAATATAGTATTACGAGGAGAAAAGTTCATGATTTTTTTGAACAGGTTCGGTGATTTGGAATGGGACTATAATCTTCCAGACTCAACAATCAGTATGCACTATACCAATAACGGGAATTTTTTAATTTCAACAACTAATAGCATACTCACACTAAATTCAGATAATACTTTTGATAAAATTTTAGATATTCCTAATCAGATTCAGACTTTTTTTTCAGATGAGGGAGGTATAACTGTTACTGAGCAAAACCTTATTTCATTTTCATTAACAGGCCATGTCATATGGGAAAAAGGCTTACACAATGTAAGTGAAGTAACTTATTCAAATAATTCACTAAAGAATTATTTTGTAAATGATCATAAGAAGCTAATTTGTCAAGATAGAAATGGAGATGAGTTATGGTCTTATTCTTCTGAAGATGAGCTAGAAGGTTTTGCAGCCATTAATTCAGGAATGATGATTGGGTTGTACTCCAACAATTATTTTCATGTTTTAGATGAAAATGGAGAACAGGCTTGGTCTTACTACGCTAGAGAAAAAGTAGTAGATTTTTCGTTTTCCAGTTTTGGAGGTGATATAATAGTCGCTTCGGATAGTAAGATTCACTGGTTCCAAAATGAAGGTTTTTTGAGAAACCAGGTCAATATTAATATAGATAAAATACAATCCCTGATGTCAAAAATATTAGTTTACGAATCAAATATTGGAGATGTCGAGGATAATTTTACATTAGTGAAAGAGCAGTCGGGGGGCAATTTTATAACATTAAAAAATTCTTTCACAATGATAGTAGAATTAAGAAAAAAATTAGAACATTTGCATAGGAGGCATGTAAATTATTTGGATTCTCTTCCTGAGTTCATGGATCTATTAGGACTTCAGGGCGCTCAAACAGACGAAATGGTTCCTTTAATTTATCCTTATTTTTCATTGTATGGAGACATTGAAGATAATTCAAATTATGCAAATCTATTAGAATTAGCAACTCATTTATTATCTAAGTTAGAACGGTATGATTTAACCAAGATAAAGAATGATAGTATCTTCGATCAAAAAAACTTTATTCGAGATGCTAAAAAAGGCATAACTAGTGAAATGGAGAATATACAAAAATTAATAGATCAATCAGAACAAGATCTAAAGAAACTGAGAATTGATGTTAATAATTTAATAATTAGTTGGCTAGAGTCTGGTAACGTAGTTGATGAGCTTCAAAGTTTCTTCCATGATTATGCGGACAAAATAGCTATGCGTTCTCTAAAGAAAGAGGTTATTTTAGAAAAAATGGAGAGTCACATGGCTTTTGTTGACTACAATACTTCTAACGATTCAGTTAAATTACGTAGTTCAGGTTTTAGAAGTAGAAAAGATGTAGAGCTTAAACTAGAATTGTTAAACAATTCAGATAATAAGTTAGAAAATATGAAAGTTAGGGCTAAGATAGAAGGCAGTGGCTTGGACCTACTTTCGCCACCTTCAGGAGTAATACGTATCGATCATCTAAAACCAGGGGAGTCCTCACCAATCACCTTTACTTTCTCTCCACTTAGTAGAGCAAATACAAGGGTAATTTTAGTTATACAATATTTGGATATTGTAGGGAGAAAGTGTACAGATTGGTTGGGCGATGTTGAAACAACTTTTCTGGGTTGTTATGTAAAACCATTAAAAATGTCTGAGAGCGAACATGAAAATCATAGACTAAATTTTAAGGATAATACTTCACATACTTCGTTAAATGTTGAAGGTTTACAAATAGGTAAGATTACAAAAATTGCAAAGGGAATGCCAGGGCTCCATCTTTGCAACTTAAAAGAAGAAGGTACGCGGTCAATAATTTATCACTCAGGAGAATCAAATCTAGATGGTTCTAAGTATTTATCTATGATTTTTTTACGTAAATTGGGTGAGGATGAGTCACTCAGAGTGGCTTTAGAGTTAATATGTCATTCAACAGATATTGATAATTCTTCAGAATTAAAAGAAGAAATGACTCTGTATCTTAAAAATGAATTGTTAGAATTAAATGCTAAGTTTGTTTAGTATTCTCTCCACTTATGCTTGCATTTAACATTAGTACATTGATAAATTCTTGTTGAGGGTTCGTCAGCAGCGCGAGTTTGTCTTATCACCCAACTTGCTTCATTATGTCCGCACTTTTCACAAATTATTTTTGCAGTTGGTAAGGTACCTTCTAAACCTTCAGTTACCACAATTTCTTTCTTTTCCATTTCCCTGCTGGTAATTTTAGTCTTACCCTTACTCTCAGAATGTCCACAATTTGGTCTTTTACATTCTCTTTGACCTGTTGCACGATTTAATACAAGCATTGATTTACATTTTGGACAGAACATTTTATCCTACATTTTCAATCATTTCAGTAGCTTGATTGATATTGTCTAAGTCTTCAGCAAGAGCTATACAAATAATAGTTTCTGGAGTACAGAGAATTCCATTAGTACATGAATTTGTCCAAGAAAACGTTTTTACAAAAACTTCTTCTTCATTATCAAAAAATTGATTATCCTCATTAGCAATTGCTTTCCATTGATAAATTAAAGTGTTTTTTGGTAGATTTTGGTTCACCTCAGTAAGAATAGATCCAGTTCCTAGCTCTAGACCTTCCTTGTCCATTTCAACATTGATTTTATTTACAATAATATTTTGTTTATCTAAAAAATCTAGACTAACTAATGAGCTAAGTGAAAGCACTATTAACTTTCCAGAATATCCATCTGAACTTTCATATGTTTTTTTTGATATTTTTAAGTGTCCGTTAAATTCCTTTATATTTTCTTGCTCAAATGGTCCATTCCATACTCCTGTAGTTTTGTACAAAGAACTGTTTTGTACTTCAGCAGCATTATAATCAACAAACATTGGACCTCCAACCAGCAATCCAACGACAATAATTAATAAAAAACTAAAAAGTCTTCTAACCTTCCCTCGTTTTTTCTGTTGAACCCAACCTCCAACACGTAATTCGGGCTCTTCCATAATTATTACTGTTAATCTGTAGTAATAACCTTTGTTCTGGATGCCCAAATCAATTAATTGGCCCCTTTTAGCTAGATAAGTATGGGTGAAGTTGCCTTAAAATATAGATTGATGCCAGAATCTCCTGATTCAGATATAGAAGCTATTGTTTCTGAAATACCAGGAGTCCTTCCTGATGATGCAAATTTTGGTGCACATGAAATTAAGCCATTTGCTTTTGGACTTAAGGCAATAATGATAGCTATTATTGGCATAGATCGAGATGGATTTGCCACAGAAGTAGAAGATGGTCTTAATTCACTAAAAGCAGTACAAACTGTAATTTTAGAAGAACAGTCTTTGATTTAAGAAGAACACAGTACTATATATCTGCCTTTTATGGTTAGTTAATGCCGAAACGTCCACCATTATCTTATACCACAACAAGATTAACATTAGGTACGTTTTTGCGGATAATGTTTCGTCCAAGGTATTTAGACAGAGATAAAATCCCTGTAGACGGTCCTTTGATTATTGCAGCTAACCATCTTTCTCATATTGATCCTGCTTTCATAATGACTGCAATGAAAAGACCCGTATCTTATTTGTCTAAGAAAGAGCATTTCGACGGGCGAATTAGACGTCTTGTCTTTGAAAGAGTCGGTGTTATTCCTGTAGACAGAGAAGCTGGTGGGATTGAAGGACTTGAAAATGCAATAAAGGTATTGGAAAAAGATGGAGCAATAGGTATATTTCCAGAGGGTACAAGATCAAAAGACGGTAAAATGGCGCAAGGAAAAACAGGAGTTGCCAGATTAGCAGCTCATACTGGGGCTGCGGTAGTTCCTGTTGCAATTAGGCAAACGGACGGAGTGTGGCCAGTATCTAAGAGAGTTCCAAGGCCTTGGAGAAAATTCTATTATAAATTTGGAGAACCAATATACTTCAGAGAATCTGAAGCAAGTAAAGAAAATTTGCGTGAGTTTACTGATAAAGTAATGAAAGAGATAGAAATCTTGTCTAAGGAATGTGAAGATTATTGGGAATCTAGAAAGATTCTTCCTAGAATGAAAAAATATATTAAAAGTAAATTAAGTTAATTTTTTTAATTCTAGGTAGATTTCTTTTATACGTTTTTCATTCACCAACAAATCATGCAGACCTAATCTCGATTGGCTTTGTAACCAAACTATGGTCTCTTCTCCTTTAGTGAATATTTTTACAAATAAGTCATCGTAAAATCTGAATAAAGGCGTTATTTGTACAAAATGTAGAAATCCCTCTTTTTCAGTGACAATTTCCACTCTCGGCATTTTAGTGATAATATCTTTTACTATAACTTGAACTTCATTTTTTGATAAATTAGTAATAATTGGCTTCATGTCTTTGCCTCTATTCGGATTGTCTGCAACTCTGNGTACAGTTATTTTTACCAAATCTTTTTTCTGGGAAATTCGATCTTGGAATTGTAGGTGCTAAGTAATAGATTAGATTGATCATAACTACGTAACCAATGATTGCAATAGCTACTAAAATCAAAATAATAGTACTAATATTCATGTCTTTTTACAATCCCTAGTGTTACTCTTCCATTCTTTAATGTAAGGTTTATTTTATCTTTTGAATTAATTTCAGTACATGGATTCTTTTCAAAAGAGTGTGCGTAAGGTACAGCTAACAGACTGCATGCAGGAATTGTTTGCTGGTCTAAATCGGTATTGATAANTTGCNTTTTGGACCGCTGCCATTGTAAAACAATCCTAACAAGACGTATGGTGCCACAGTAGATCCACTTCCTTTTGGAAAAATAAGTATCTTATTTGCCATGGAAACTCCATCAAGAGGGTGTCCTTCTTCCTCAATAGTTCCTGTTTCTCTATTTACAAAGCCTAAAAATGTAATTGGGACATCTGTAACAAGTGCTTCTCCAGTAATATCCCATTCTTTTTGAGATTCTAANTCCTTTACCTGNAAANTTTCAAGAATGTCAGTTTTCAAAGTCTTACTTGATACTAAATTTTTACTTTTAATCTTTATTTGTTTTACAGTTTCTCTTGTTATGAGTTCCTTATTTTCAGCATGCTTTATACATTCAGATAGTCTTGAAACTGAAGTATTAATTGAATTTAATCCAGATTTCAGATAGTGCTCGGCTTTCATTGAATTAGTAAGTATGTGCTTTACTTTCTTATGATTATAGTGAACTACTTCAGGGCAAGTTTCTCTTAATACCATTCCTCCAGCTTTTTCAATCGTTTCAACATATCCCTTTTCATTTGCTTCATCAAAATTTACTGAGGATGTGAATACCCATAACCGTTTTCCAGGTATTCTTTTACCTTTAACAAATCCTGCAGTTCTTTCAATTTCTTCTATAGATGCCTGAGGACATCCTATAGTTACCAAATCTACTTCGGTTTTTGGTGCTAAATCTTCATATCTTTCTTCTAAATCGCTGTAGTCAAAATTTATTTCAGCTTGATATTTAGTATCACTAGGTTCTTTTGTGAAAGAATCTACGAATAACAAAGCGCTACCATAATTGGCAGATGCTGCAGTTAGCGCCTTTTTTGATTCAAAATCGAATTTATCTATTCCATATATGTGTGGAATAGGTCCAAAATCCAATTTCCATTTGGGATCTATTTGTTTCCCAATCCAGTCACCCAATATTGAATAGTCTACAGGTTCATTTAGCTCACAAAGAACATTAACTTTTATGTTTGGAACTCGGTTTTCATCGAGTAAAAGTCCATATTCTGGAGTAAATCCTGACAATGATGTTGCAAGTGCAGAGAGCCCAGATTCACGGTTTGTTCTAAGTTTACTATAGGAATTGGCGAAACATACTGCATTTGATTCAGCCCAAGAGGCATTTCCTTTTTCTAGTATATTATCATAAGGAGTACAAGATAAGGATAATTCTATTCCTAATTTCTCATACGCATCCAGAATCATTTGCTGCTTTTCTACATAATCTTTTGCAGGTATGTCCATTTCTTCAAATCTACTTCTGTCACATCCTGCAGAATTCAGTGTTGTATCAACTACAGCAGTTCCATCACTATCACTTACTAAGTCTTCCAAAAATTGTATGAGTCCATCCCCACCAGTTAAAGGAGAAACGCCCGAAACATGTGCAGAGGTTACGGGAACTAATTTTTCAGCATTTGCAGCTTTGCCTAAATCTATCAGTAAACGTATAGCTTTTTGTCTTGTTTTACCTTGCTTACCTTCTAGAATATTTTCTTGTTCAGGCGTTAATCTCATTAATCTAAATAATCTTCTAATTTAACTTGCATAGCTGGCTTAGGTTTGATGAAGTCCTCTTTGTCCCTGTTCAGAGGAATAGTACAGTCAAATCCAACCTTAACAGTTTCGCGAGTTTCAGGGTTTGAGCTTGGATCTAATGACGAACCTTTTACTCCTGTTTTCACAACTATTCCTTTGTCACCTTGAAATCTTGTAGCCATTGCCCATTCAACAGATTGTGGATTTGTAATATCAATATCTGAGTCTACAATCCAAACATGTTTCATTGAGGCGTGACCAGCAAATGCGGCATCAATTGCTTTCAATCCATCATCATCATTTTTCTTATTTATGGCAACAATTCCATGCAACCAAGATCCGCCTCCGTGTGTCATAAAAACATCATGACAGTCAACAACTTCGTTAACTTTATTGTAAATAGTTGGTTCTCTTGGCATTCCCATCAGAACTTTATGTTCAGGACCGCTTGGTAAAAGCGCATGAAAGATAGAGTCATCTCTTACAAATATTTTTTTAATTTCAATTACTGGCCCTTTTCTAATAATATCTGGAGTTTCAGTCAAGTCTAAGAAGGATCCTTCGTCATGCATTCCTCCAGTAAATTCACATATCATAACTACTTCAGATTGAGGAACCATGTGTCCGCCTACTTCAATTACTGGTGAATCAGCAAGTGCGTTTGCAACAGCCATTTCGTCATGTTCTATTTCGAATGAGGTTGCAGATCCAAGTAAAACAGGAACGGAAACTCCATTACAGTAGGCGAATTCCTTCAACCCTCTGTCCATGTATTCTTTTAGATGCCTATCTAAAATTCTCATAACCATATGATTACTATCAATTTTCATGGCTCTGTGAAATGAAATGTTTCTTCCGTGCTCTTCATCGTGTGCCACAGCCATTGCTGAAGCGATGTACGGTCCACCGTCAGTCGTTTGGTGAGTTAAAATTGGCAAGAGGTCTAGTGAAGCTTCAATCTCTTTGTAACTACTAGTTTCAACAGTTTTAGGTTCACTCAAGTTGTTAATCGCACCAGAAATTTTTGATATAATTTCATTAGGTTCACATTCGAGAGCTAATGCAACCAGATCCCTGCTAGAGCAAATATTAGTGATACAAGGCAATACGCTTCCTTTTACATTTTCTAAGTATAAGGGAGTATCCCCAGCATCTTCCATTAAGGCTGCAACTTCATATACTGGATCAACTTCTTTAGTCACTCTTTTGAGCTTTCCATTTTTCTCCAGTAAATCAACAAATTCCTTTAGATTCATTAATCCTCACCAAATGTAGTCTGGTAAGCCCTATATCCGGCTTCTGTTATCTTTTCGCATATTTCTTTTTGTTCTTCAGCGTTTTTTGCTAGTGCAACCATGTTTCCTCCTCCCCCTCCGCCGGTCAATTTTGCGCCTAGTGCTCCAGCTTCTAGAGTTATGTCTACTAATTTTTCTAATTCTTGGTGCCCTACGCCAATCTTATTCAACAATTCATGGTTCTTATTCATTAGTTCACCTACGGCTTCTTTGTCTCCATTCTCAATAGCTTGTTTTCCGCCTTCAGTAACGTTTCCTATTTCATCAAAATAACCATTCATTAGGTTAGGTTCTTTTTCCCATAAACTTCGTACATTACCTACAGTTTCTTTAGTAGAAGATTCAATTCCAGTGTCACCTATTACTAGGTAAAAAGTACGTCCTGAATCGAAAGTTAAAGGTTCTTTTCCTTTAACGAAGTATACTGGAGATTCATATGCAACTACTGTGTTATCAATGCCGCTTGGAGTTCCATGTACTATTTTTTCAGCATCAAATACAAGTTCAGAAATTTGATTTTTTTCTAAATCTACACCCAAGTAATTAGATAATGCTTTACAGACTGCAGTAGATGTGGCTGCACTACTTCCCATTCCTGAACCTTGTGGTAATTTTGAGGTCAGATTGATAGTTAGATTTGGCTCATTTTGCTTAGTTCGAGATAATAAAGCCTGAGCAAGTACACTAAATTGGCTAGTTTTATTTTTCAGGTCAATCTTTTCATTTAGGTCAAGTGCGTTAATTGTTAACTTTCCCTCACCAGGTTCGCTCCAAGCACTAGCTCGCATTCCACTTACTGGAATTGCAATTGCAGGTTTACCATAAACCACAGCATGCTCTCCGAATAAGATAATTTTACCGGGTGCTGTGAAAGAGTCACTCATATTAGGATAAAAATATGCGTACTTATACGCTTATCTGTCGAAAGCTTTTTTTGAAAAATCATTATATTGAGGTGTTCCTTGAAACATTGTGGGTTTTTTCGATACAATAGGTCGTGGTTGGACACTTAGCAAGCTTAGTTTTTCAGTAGTTAAGGCAGATCCTGAACTTTTACTTTATACGTTTTTATCAGCTTTAATGGTCTTTGCTACTATTGGTGCAGCATCATATCCTGCATATGAAGCAGATCAAACTGGCGAAAGTCACTGGGCTTTTACTGATGAGAAGACAGATACTCAAACTGGTGAACCGATTGGTGGCGAAATGACCGAGGCGTACATGGCTTGGATTTTCGTGACCTATATGATTGGCAGTATCGTCGTCATTTTTTGGAATACAGCTATAATTGCTAGTGCACATGAAAGATTAACAGGCGGAGATCCGACAATTATGACTGGTATTCGAGCTGCTTTGAGTAGAATTCATGTAATAATTTTATGGGGCATTATCGCCGGAACAGTAGGTCTTCTTCTTAGAATTGCAAGAGATTCGGTACAAAATAATTCTAAAGGACATCCAGCTATGAAAGTGGTAGCTATGATTATGTTATTCCTTGTTGAAGTAGCATGGTGGATGTACACCTTCTTTATTATTCCAATGATTGTCCTTGAAAAGAAAGGAGTGAGAGAAGGTTTGAGGGATGGTCGAGCTTTATTTGGAAAGACTTGGGGTGAAAATGTAACAAGTGGTTTAGGAATTGGTCTCATTACGGTGATTGGTATTGTAATTTCACTAGGTATAAGTTTACTAATTTACATGATATCTCCAGAAGCTGGAATAATTATCGGAGTATTATTAATTGGAGGTTTGATTTTATGGGCCAATACTGCGGAAGTAGTCGTTGTAGCTGCCCTATATGAGTTTGCTAAAACTGGTAAAATGCCAGATTTGAATGGTCAAGGTCCTAAATTTGAAGAAGCTCTTCCATGGCAATCAAAATCAGGTTGGGCTAATGAAACTGCTGAAACAAAGGCTTGGCGTGAAGGGACTACCTAGTTTCTTACAACAAAAGTTATAAGACTCCGAAGTTTGCATTAGTGTATGGAACGCGTAGTAGTAGGTATTACTGGAGCTTCAGGAATTCCGTACGGAATACGCCTTTTGGAAATTTTAAAAGAGTTTGATGTTGAGATTCATTTGACCTGTAGTGCCTCGGCCTCGTTGGTTAACAAACATGAAGGAGATGGGAGAAGTTGGAAGGAAGTTCTTGCTCTAGCAGATGTTGTTCATGATAGTAAAAATTTAGCAGCCAGTATTTCGTCAGGTTACGTTTCNNAAAGCCAAGGCAATGGTAGTAATTCCATNGTTCNAGGCNACTACCTTAGGTAAGTTAGCCGCAGGAATTTCAGATAATTTAGTAACAAGATCGGCACTTGTAATGTTAAAAGAAAATAGGCCTTTAATTTTAGTTCCTAGAGAAACNTCCGCTTAACACAATCTATATTGAAAATATGTTAAAATTATCAAAAGCAGGAGCGTTAATGGTTCCCGCTTCCCCAGCATTTTACAATAAGCCTAAAACACTTGACGATAATATAAATTTCATAGTTGGTAGAGTTCTTGATTTACTTGGTTATGATTCAGATATTTTCTCACGTTGGGAAGGAACTGAGTGATTGCAGGTAATTGCAAAAAGTGTGGAAATTTAGCGACAAATAATTGTAAAGGCTGTTTAGAGGTATTGTGTAAACCTTGTTTTCAAAGTCATTTTTGTAAACCTTTGAGTTTTTAGTACCCTCTTTATTTAGATTTTTAATGAATCCACAAACCATTACTTTGGGAAATACTGAAATTCGGATTTTATCCACTGTAAAAGGTTTAGTTTCTGAGTCAAAGATTGTTGAAACTGAAATAGATTCATTCAATCCAGACTTAGTCGCACTAGGTATGGGCCCAGAAGAAATCAATGGTACTAGGGAATGGGACGGAGAGCCTTATGATATGTCTGGTTGGGATGAAATTTATGGTTTAAGTTTGCGTAAAATAGTAGGAGATAAAGGAGTCAAATTACCTCCACCTTCATTCAGCACTGCGATTAAAATTTCAGATTCTAAAGAAATAGATGTAATCGGAATTGATATGGATGAAGTTTCATTCACTGAAGCCTACACTAAAAATATTTCTACATGGCAGCTATTCAAGCGAGGTAGGTTAGAAAGTTCTATGACTAAATCAGGAATAGAAGGTGAAACACCGGAGGAGATTGCTTTGAACATGGAATCATCAATAAGACAACTTTCAGGATTTGCTAATCTTGAAAGGGAGCGTGTCAAGACTATGGCTGAAAACTTACGTATTCATAGTGAAACAAGAAAGAAAATTTTATCTATCATTGAAGTTTCTAACGTATCTGAGTTAATTGATGAGTTAAAATAATAGAATCCTAATAGAATAGTAACGAAGACTTTAATTGTAATGTAAATATCTAAGTATGTGAAAAATACAATTTTGGTTTACATTTCGTGCATGATATTATTATTTTGTAGTTTACAAAACACTTCAGCCAGCCATAGCTGGGATGAAGAATTTTTTTCTAATTCTGTGTTAATAGATGGCATAAATCACGAGCATAATGATACCATATACCGATTATACATACATCACCCCAGCAATGCGTCAATTTCTAGTGAAATACTTCGAATGAAATCTTTACCAGATTATAATCCTATTCCAAGCAATTTCGATTTAACATTTCTTTATGAGTCTAAAATAAAGCAAATTGAGGACATAATGGTTACAAATCCTGATACTGAAGCTTCATCCATGGATAATCTTTTGATAATACTGCACAAAACCTCGTTCATAGTTTGCTGGTTAGAGGAGGTCGGAAGAGATCAAAGAATCACATTACGGTCTAATAGTTGCCTTGAATGGGATTATAGTTTTAATTCGGTATTTGATGGCGGCGTTAGTGAGTTAAACCATACTTCGGTTTTAACTGGCCTAGATAAAACAGGAATTCAATTCTTTTACTTATATCAAACAGAAAGTTCAGACTTTAGTTATCCTGACGGTCAAGACTCTGTAAGTAATACTTTAGAGATATTAGATACATTAAGTGATTTTTTCCCTTATATATTGTTCATATTAGTATTTTCCCTGTCAGTAGCTAAATTAACGTCTTTAGGAATATTTTCTAAGATTTTAAAAATATTTTCTCCCAGCCAAAAATATTGATAGCTTGCAACACTATCCTTTAGGCACAGTGGCTATTGGCAGAATACTAGGTGTGCAGAGACATAATCCATACCTAGAGAAGATTAATCACGAATGGGCTCGTGATGTAGCTTGGAAACATGCTGGGCTTCGAACCCAGATCCGGGGGTTCAAATCCCCCCGAGCCCGCCATCTAGTCTAGTTATTTATTTTAGTTCAGTACTAGAACTTTTCATTTTCAGATTATTCGAACTTAGGCTCTCTTTTTTCTAAAAATGCTTTGATTCCCTCAACAGCATCTCCACTGTTTCCGCTGTCTCGGTTCTTTTCACGTTCTCTTCTAAGTTCTTCATCCAAAGACAAGTTATCCGAATCAAGGAGAAGTTTCTTTGTTTCTGCTAGAGCAGTCCTTGGTCCTACCGCAATTTCTTTTGCCATTTCTATAGTTCTTTGTTTGAGTTCATCATCACTAACAACTTCATGCACTAATCCCCATTCTAGCATTTCTTTAGAGTTTAGAGTTTTACCTCCGAAGAAAAGAGCTTGAGTTCTTCCAAGTCCTATTAGTCTGGGAAGAATGTATGTTGCACCCCCTGCAGGCACAAAACCTCTTTTGAAATGAGCACTTAATATCAGAGCAGATTCAGAAGCAATACGATAATCGCCAGCTAAAGCAAAACCCAAAGATCCGCCAGCTACAACTCCATTTAGTGAATTAATGACAGGTTTTTCCATTCTTAATATTGTAAGAAAATATAGAGTGTATTTGTTACGGTTAATTTGTAAAATAGATCTCCAGTCTTTTGGTAGGTGATCACCCATCTCGTTAACATCTCCACCTGAAGAAAAAGCTATTCCTTCACCGGTAATTATCAAGCATTGAACAGATTTGTCATTAGCTGCATTGTTTACGGCTTGATTTAATTCAGTAGCCATTTTTAAATTTACCGAATTTAATTTTTCAGGCCTGTTTAAAGTAATAGTTCTTATGTGTTCGTCATCTTCAATTCTTATAGTCATTTTCTCTTCCTTAAATTTGCTATGGCTAGTAAGCTTAGACTAGCCGAAATAAAACCAATAGATGGAGTAGTTCCGCTATCTGGATTTGACATTGAAGTTAGAGTGGGATCCCCGGGTACCGAGCTCGAATTCGCCCTATAGTGAGTCGTGTATCAGTCTATTGTATTGTAAAAAGTTAGAATTTTTAGATATTGTAATTATTTGATTTCTTTCAACCTTTTC
>MIZB01000283.1_pt1 | contig 39690 bp, 37 predicted proteins | sample 888171 | NCBI WGS metagenome assembly MIZB01 (sample SAMN05440186, study PRJNA335308) | marine metagenome | isolation source: marine water
ACGACTCACTATAGGGCGAATTCGAGCTCGGTACCCGGGGATCCCACTTTTAGGAACGCCTAATTAAAGGCTCAATCATATATATGTTAAAGGCTCAATCTATATATATGCCTTCAACTAGAAATATTCATGAACTTAAGCAGACTAGCAGCGCTAGCAGTAATTTTCATGATGGTATTGAGTGCATTTGTAGCTATCCCAGCTTACAATGCAAGTGCAGACCACGAAAATCATGATGACGAAGAACATGACAACGATCATGATGAAGATAACGGAGATCACAATGACCACGGTCTTCCATCATTTTCAGATTTGGATGAAAATGGCAATGGTACCATAGAATTTAACGAATTGATGACCATTTGTCCTGAAGACCAATCTGAGGATCAATGTAGGAGTATCTTTGATCAATACAGCGGCGATGATGGAGTCATAGACGAAAATGAGTACCAGAGATTTGTTTCAGAGGTTACAAGTCCCGATGATGGACCTGACTCAATGATGGTATGTTACGACATTGACACTCATGAAATTGATTTTTCAATAACTACTCCAGAAGCTTGTAATGAAGCAGGATTAATGTGGGTTTCAGCAAATAGTGGACCTAATGATGGTGATGACCGCAGTGATGATAATTGGGATATCGAAAACTTACGTGTACACATTAAAATGGAAAGTTTAGGGGATTGGTTAGTAACTTTAGAAGGTGATTATCCTGTAGATGAGTCTAACAATTTTAGAGAAGATTTAGCACAATTTTGTGCAGACATGATGGGTGGTAGTGGAGACGAAATCACACAAGATTGTTACGAACAGTTCTTGATGAGAGGAGATGACGATAACCATGATGACCACGACGACCACAACGGTCATGATGGATGGAGCTGTCCACCAGGCCTTACCGATGACGAATGTGACATGATGGAAGATTGTTTGGACAACGATATGGCAGGGATGTCATGTCAGAGAATGATGTATGATTACTGTAATGATAATCCAAATGCATGTGATTCCCATGACGATGATGGTAATTTCTTTTATGCAATGTTTGCTTATGAAGATGGCGATATTACTGCAGAAGAATTTATGTCAAACAATGCTATTCAAAGCATGTTCAATGATGATGACAACGACGATGGAACCGATGGAGGCCCATCAAATGATCGGGATCAAGGAAAGTATGATTTATACACATTTACGCCAGAAATGGGCGGTAATGTAAAGATTACTTCACATTTTCTAATGGATTACATTGTTTCGTCAAATTTCATTTGTGGCAATGGAAATGAAATTCCATTTTACCATGTAAATGATGGATCTGGTGACTGTGATGATGGTGCAGATGAGCAATGGTATGATAGCAATACACCAAATGATACCTCAGATGATTGTCAGGAATGGAATGACAGTGATTGTGTAGGTGAAGAAGTTAATTGGTTTGATTGTCATGACGGCACTAAAGTATGGATAAACCAAGTTAACAACGGAAATTGGAATTGTGATGACGGTGAAGATGAATACCATAATGATACTAATTACTGGCATGGAAATATTTACCTATTATCTGGTGAATTTACAGGTGATTCTCTTGGAACCGAACTAACTCCAGACCATGATGGTTTCATGTCTCCTGAAGTCTATAATTGTTTTTGGAAAGACGATAACAAAACAGATACCGAATGTAACAATTTCATACCTGCTAATTTAGTAGCAGGAGATACTTACACCTTGGTAACAGTAGGACAATGCTACTCATATGATGATGAGGAAATGGACTGTGAAACGGGTAACTACATGCATATTATGCACATGGAAGATGGAACATCTATGAATATGTCTGGAAATGTATCTTCAGGACATCCAATGGCAGACTTTTCAGAAGTGATGAATCTAAATCATGACAGCATACTTGGAAATTTTGTACTTTATGATGAACACGCATTTACTGTAGGCGAAGACGGATTCGAAGGAACATTTGTGTCTTATTCTACTGCTTGTCATGATTATGATAGAGACGGAGAATACGACTACTGTTATGGATCTTCTCCTTCTATTTACTTGTATGAGAACTTCGATTCTTCAGATACAGAATCGGGATTAGTTGGTTCAGCATCAGCAGACTACAATAATGACCCAGAATGTCCAGATAGCATGGAAGACTGTAACAGAGCTATTATGGATGTTGAATTGACTCCAGGAAATTACACATTAGTTACAGCATTTGATGGAAATCATGACGTCTTATTCATGAATATGGTCCAGACTTCCGATGGTACAACTGTATCAGAGTGGGATGGCAAAGTTCGCAATGCTTACTTTAGCTATAATGATGATGATAATGGGACCGAGACATTAGTCGAAGGTAATGATAGAATACACATGCCTTATCCTGAATATCCAGATTATGAACCAGAATGTTACGATGAAGATGACAACGTAATAGATTGTGATGATATGATGGACTCATTTGAACTTGTTTTCGCACTTATGGAAAATATGACAGCCTATGAAGACGGTGACATGAACGCAACAACGGCTGCAGAGAATGTATTAGATATACTATATGCAATGGCTGACGAAGGCTTCTTCGACCACCATGACGACCACCATGATGACCACCATGATGGGGATTGGGCTTCATGGAACTACTGTGAGTGGGAAGGAGATTCATCACTGCAAGATGGTGACATGAGATGGTATTGTACGAGCAATGATGACGGTGCTAATGGATTTGACGACTGGTGGTATTATTGTGAAGTTCACGGTAATGGCATGAACAGTACAATGTATTTCTGTACAGATGACTTTGGTCAGAGTCCAGATTATGAAAATTCAGCAAGTAACGATCATTATGTAACAGGCGGAAGGCCTGATGAACATCACGATAACGACGACCATGATGACCACGGCGATCACGATAACGATGACCATGATGACCACGGCGATAACGATGATAATGACAGCGACGACAATCCAGCAATGCTGGATGGAATTGCTGGAATTCAAGATCCGCAGGATGCAGGAGATAATTGCAGACCTTCAGCAGATGATCCTCATTTGTTAGGAAGTGTTTCAGATAACGAAGACCATCCTTTGTCTTGTTCTTTCGAGTTCAAGATTTCTTTCGAAGGTGTAGATAATTCATTGGATACTCATGAGGCATACATTCCATTCGAAGATGAACAAGTTTGGACATTAAAAATTGAAATGCTTGAAGGATATGAATTCATTAGTTGTGATAACTGTGATGTAGATGATGAAGGAGTTATGACCGGTTCAGGTCCAGTAAAGATTACCTTTGCTAAAGCAGAACCACAACCTGATTGTGATTATGTTGTTGGATTATCTGCAGACGGTATGGCTTTCGATCCAGTCAAGTTAGCAATTAAGGCTGGTGAAACAGTATGCTGGCAATGGAAAGATGCATCAATGGCGCACAACGTTCTTGAGTTAGAAGGAGAATACGACTCAACTATGAATCTAACAAATATTAACTTTGGATTTAGTAGACCGGAGGAACCTACGCAATAGACCGTTGATTACAGGCACACTTTCACAGAAAATAGACAAAGTCCACTACTAACGTTTGTAGAACCACACGCTCAACTAGGTATGGTTGGTCAAATTACAGTTGGTAATGGAACAGATGATCCAATTCAACAAGCAATAGAAGATGAAGAAGTACCAAGTATTGGCTTCGTAGTCGGTTCATTAGTTTTGGTTGGCGCAGCTGGTCTACGCCGCAGAGTCCACTAAACGTAAATAACTGGTTGGTACCTCTCTGCTATGACAGAGGGTATACCAGTGGTCAGAATGTACACTGACAGCAGTGGTCACACTAGATTTGCTAAGATGCAAATTCCAATAGAGCCAAAAACAGGTCTAGGCTCAGTGGGATTATTTTCTTCTTTACTAGTGAATAAGAATCTTGAAGATAATACAGGCGATGTGAAAACTCAATTTGCTGTAACTCCAGTTCCCGACAACGTAGAGGGTGAAGGTCCTAAGTTAGCTCACACGGCGCCTAGAAAGCAATTAGTATTATCATCTAAGTGGTTGTTTAGAATTCAAGAGTTGTGGAGTAGCCTTAGAAGATTCTGAACACAAAGTTATCATCCGTCGAGGTGATATTTTACTTGCAGAAGATTTAGAAGGTGAAGGGCATGTTTGGAAGTTTATCGAAGCCCAAGATGGCAGATTTTATCCTTGGGTTAGGTGCTATATTCATTTAGGAGAGGAATATGAACATTTTGCATCTCAATTAGTCCCAAACGTTAAGCATTAGGTAAATACTTTTAATAATAGACCAGTAGAAATTGGTTATGAACAGGAGTTATTCTTCAAAAAAGCGCTGGCAGTTAACAATGTTTGCGTTTGCAGCTTTCTTTGTTTTCATCTTTGCAGGTTTTTCACCAGATCTTGGCAGGGAAATGAGTCAAAGAGAAGACTTTTCATATCCTGAAAGTGAAGTTTGGAAAGCTTCAGATAGAGCCGAAGAAAATATGCCTGAAGAATATTGGCTAATCTTCCAAATTGTAATGGGCAATTCAGTAGATTCTGAAAATCATAATACTCTAAAAATGGATGTTTTTAGAGAGACTGTAAAGCGAAATGATCAATTAAGAGCAGATAATATCACTAGTCAATACTTTGATACTAAGTTTAACTGGCAAACTTCACAAAATGAGTTATCTTCAATTTGGGGAATTGCAGACACAGTTCGTTCGGTTATGAACAATGAAACTCCAGTTACCGCTCAGATAAGTTATACGGGCTCAGATTTTGATAATGCAGGACAGGAAGATCTTACTTTTGTATTAAATCAACTTTTTAATTTTAGAGCAGATGATGGGTCATTTCCATACAGGCAAATAGTATCTCCAGATTTATGCGTTATAGAAGATGATGAATGTGTAAAGCCTAAAGATTTGGAAGGGAATGCAACAGAGTATGTGGCCTTACCAGATACAGAATGGAAATCCAAAGGTTTTTCAATGGTTGGAGAAGCTAATTCTTCAAGACTTTACTCCGACTATCCTAGACAAAAAGGAGACTATGAGCACTTTGAGTATTGGGAAAAGAAGGTTGATTCTTATTATTTAGATGAGTTAGAATCTAGTGAAGAAGTTAATTTTTATTCATATTTAGCATTTGGTTTGGAACTTGAAGATCAAATTAATTCGACAGCACCTCTGATAGGTCTTTCTTTTTTCTTAATGGTTGCTCTTTTATCTTTCTACTTCAGGAATATAGCAGATGTTTTGGTAAGTGGTTTAGGATTGGCATTAGTTATGGTTTGTATGACTGCGAATTCCTTTTGGTTAGGTTTTCCCCAAACGCAATTAGCTGCAATGCTTCCAATTCTAATGCTAGCTTTAGGGGTAGATTTCGTTATTCACAGTCTTACAAGATGGCGTAGGCTTACATTAGAGAATCCTCTTTTCTCTACCCATCCGAGGGAAGCTAGCTTCCTCGGCGCTTTAGGAGCTATCAAGTCATTATTCCCTGCACTAGGAGTTGCAACGTTAACTACAGTTGTAGCATTTGGTACGGCTACACTGAGTGAGATTCCCGATCTTTACGAATGGGGTATTTTAGGACCTCTTGGAATTATTCAGGCTTATCTGATTATGGGCGTTTTTGTTCCTATTTTTAGAAGTTACTTCCCACCTGCAGAGGCAAGTTTTGAATCTGAAAATAGCATATTCTCAAGCATTGGCCAATTTTTTAGTGTGAAAAAACTGTCTTCAGTTATGGTTAACAAATCAATGCCGATGTTAATCGTATTTCTGATAATTAGTGTGGCATTATCGCCTCTTGTACTTGGTAACCCAGAATCACGTTTTGACGTTAAAGATTATGCCGATAATGATTCTCGTTTTATTCAGACAGTTTCTCTCGGTCAAGCTACATTTACTGAAAATGGTGAACCAGGATACTATCTTATCGAAGGTGAAAATTTAGCAAAACATGAAATTTTGGTAGAGATTGATAATATGGAAACAGACGTAGGAACTTACAGTCCTACAGCAACTTGGCTCGGTAGTATTCCGTATGTTGTTCGTACTCAAACACTTCTGGCACTCAATGTTCCTGATTCAGGATATGTTCCTAAAACAGTAGATCCTGCAACAGGTTTTCCTACATCTGAAGATGAGATATACAATGTATTGAACGATGTTTACAATAATGGGACAGTTAATTTGGACGGTAATTTCTTCATTTCACCATCAACAGCCAGAGAATTGTATCTTCTTGAAGACGGTAACATGACTATGGCTAGGTCTTGGTTCCAGGTTGAACGTCCAGATGATATCTATGGTGCCATGATGGATTTGAAAGTAGATTTAGATGCATCATCCTCAGATTTGAACGCAATTGACGGAGTTTCAGTCCAAGTAGCAGGATTAAGCTATGAAAGATATGTTTACATGCTAGAAATAACAGATAGTTTTCAAGAAAGTTTAGTAGTTGCAATTATTTTAGCATTCATAATAGTATTGATTGTTCTTAGAGATGTAAGATTAAGTTTGATTACAATTCTTCCAGTTATTGCAATTACATTGTGGTTGAGAGGCGGTATGGTTCTTTCAGACACTCCAGTAAACTTGGTTACAGTTCAGATATCTAGTTTAGCAATAGGTCTTGGTGTAGATTATGCAATTCATATGGTCCAGAGAGTTCGCGAAGCTCGCTTTGAGAATCCTTCAGGTAGTCAAGAAGATTGGATGGAAGAAAGTTTAGATGAAACAGGAAATAATGTGGCGATGTCAGCATTCACAGATTTCATTGGATTTATGGTCTTAGCTTTGTCAATTATGCCTTTGTTTGTGACTTTTGGATTAATAATGGCAGTTATGATATTTTTGTCCTTTGTAGCTGCAGTAATTATGCTTCCAGCCCTACTCTATCAGTTCGGTAATCTAGAGTCAAGCAGTAATTAGAATCCACTTCGTTTGAATTTCTTATCTAATTCATCAGGAGTAATAGTCATCACGGTAGGTCTTCCATGTACACAAGCATAAGGATTTGGAATGGATTCCATCTCTCTTATGACAAATTCCATTTGAGCCATAGTTAATTTGTCTCCGGCACGGAGCGCAGAATGACATGCTACAGTGTACATCATGTGTTGGTGCTTGTCCTCAGCAGATTTCATTGATCCACTCTCTACTACGTCATCAATAGCTTCTCTTATTCTATCAGGCTCTGAACCAGCTAATAGTGCAGGTACGCTTCTAATCATGAATGATGAAGGCCCAAATTTTTCAGCTTCGAAGCCCATTTCATTTACTTTAGGGAGCATTTTTTCGAATGCACTCGTTTCACTTTTTGATAGTTCTAAAGAAATAGGAGCAAGTAAACTTTGACTTCCAATCCTCTTAAATCTCATTTGATCTTTTAATCTTTCATACATTACTCTTTCGTGGGCTGCATGGAAATCAATAATGAATACTCCGTCTAAACCTAAGGCAACTATGTATTTATTTTCTACAAGCGCTAAAGGACGCATCGTAGGCAGATTTGTCTCTTGAACATCATGTTGATGAAAATCAACTTCAAATTCTTGCTGAAAAGAATCAATATTATTCAATTGTTTTGGCTTTGTTCTATTGTTAGCCGTTGTAATACTACTGAATGAAGTCTTAGAATCATCTAAATCCACATGTGCAATTAGTGCATGTTCAGCCAGAGTTTCATTAATTACAACTCGAATTTTTTTGTTAACAACTTCTTCTTTTGCAATACGGACTATTGTTTTTGCAGGGTGCACATTAACATCTACATCATTCTTTGGAATTTCTATGAACAGAGCACCTAGCGGAAAATGGCCGTTGTGCAGTAAACTACCATATGCCCCTTTAATGGAATAACAAACGTTGCGAGCTTGTACAGGCCTTCCGTTAATATGTAGATATAGTCCAGAAGTAGTTTTACGTGATACAGCAGGCTTTGTTAGAAATCCTCTCAATTGAAAATCTTCGCTATCACCTTTGAACTCAATTAATTCTTTGGCAGCATCATTTCCTAAAAGAACGCCAATTCTAGTTTTTAAATTAGATTCCGGCGCATCAATAATTTTCCTTTCGCCATGATTCAGAGTGAACGAAACATCAGGCCTTCTAATGGCTTCTATAGTAACAATTTTCACAATATGTTGAAGTTCAGTTGACACTCTTTTGAGATATTTAGATCTAACAGGAGTATTGAAGAATAAATCCGCAACTTCGATTTTTGTGCCTTGAGGTGTGGCTAAATCCTCGATATTTAACTCATTCTCTCCTTCAATCGTTATTTGAGTTCCTATTTTTTCGCCTTTTGAACAAGTAGACATTCTTAGTCTTGAGATAGAAGCTATTGAAGGCAACGCTTCTCCACGAAAGCCAGAAGTATTTACGGTTTGTAAATCTTCAAAAGATCTTATCTTTGATGTAGCATGTTTCTTGAATGCATTTTCAGCATCGCTACGGTCCATTCCTTTTCCATCATCCCTAACAACAATTAGAGAAGTTCCACCTTCTTCAATTCTAATCCATATGTTTTTGGCTCCGGCATCCAGTGAATTTTCAACAAGTTCTTTGACGACAGATGCAGGCCTTTCAATCACTTCACCGGCAGCAATTTGATTAATTGTGTGTTCATCTAAGACTTGAATTTCAGGCATTAATGTTAGCTCCTAATTGTCCCCCCTCTAAAACACTTTTTTCATATTTTTTACCTTGAGTCTAATTTTTTAAGACAGATGGTTATAGCATATTATGGAAGAAAAAGATACTGTAATTGAAATGGAGAAAAAATCTCCCGAAATATTTGAACCAAAAGACAAAGGGTTTTTTTCCTTGCTAGGAGAGTCTTTCAAGTTTTTTTTACTTCATTTGCCTGCAATAGCAACGATTGTTGTTCCAGTTTTTCTCGTAGTTGAAATTTTGGTACCTCTTTTATCAAATTTTATTCCAGACTTGGCAGATGATCTGACAGGTGTGGCCTTCTTAGATGATCTCCTCAATGAGATTATTAGGGGAATAATCATAGCACTAACTGGTGCTATAATAGGGGGAATAGCTTGGATTGCCACTATTCGAGTAATAGCTTCTTCAATAAGGGGCGATAAAATACCTCCAATTCAAGCTATGAAAGATGGAACAGCCATGCTTCCAATGTTTATAGCTACTGCAATTTTGTATTATTTACTTGTGGCAATAGGTGTCATGCTTTTAATTGTACCTGGAGTAATACTATACATATATTTCACATTTTGGCAGTTTAGTTATGTTTTAAGAGGAAAAGGTGCTTTTTCAGCTTTAAGTTATAGTAAAGATCTAGTGAGTGGAAATTTCATTCGAGTTTCACTCAATGTTGTCGGTATTTGGATAGTAATGTATGTTTTGAATAACGTTGTGATAGGATTAATAGCAAGCAATGTTGCAACTCTAGTTGGCGAAGATGGTAGTGCCCCATATCTAATAGTTAATGCAATTTTTACTGCATTAGGTAAAGTTTTTGAAGGCGTTCGAATAATTTTCTTATTATCTCTTTTCAAAGACCTTGAAAAATCTTGAATTTTATTAACCAATTTAAAAGGCCCCCTTCTTTAGAGTTTTATGAAGCACGTAGTTTCTATTGCAGATTTAAGCAAAAAGCAAATTTTATCAATTCTTAAACGTGCAAAAGAGTTGGTTCCAGTTGCAAAAGGTAAAAAGAAATCTAAGAGCCTAGATGGTAAAATTTTGGCGACATGTTTTTTTGAGCCTTCTACTAGAACTCGTCTATCTTTTGAAACGGCTATGCAAAGACTTGGAGGAACCTGTATTGGTTTTGCAGACCCCTCAGCAACATCACATTTGAAGGGAGAAACTTTAGTTGATGGAATTAAGATGGTTGCTGGCTACGCAGATGCTGTAGTTTTGAGGCACCCTCAGGAAGGTTCAGCTCGTTTAGCTTCAGAGAATTCTGAAGTCCCTCTAATTAACGGTGGAGACGGTGCAGGGCAACATCCAACACAAACATTACTCGATTTATTTACTATAAATGAAGAAATGAAAAAAATGGAAGGATTGAATGTAGGTATGCTTGGAGATTTAAGATACGGCCGAACGGTACATTCACTTTCTCATGCTCTTGCTAAGTTTGGTAATAAATTAAGTTTCATTTCGCCAGATAGTCTATCTATGCCTAGCTATGTTACAGACGATTTGTCATGTGAATGGTCTTCACATAATTCAATCGAAGACGTATTAAATGACTTAGATGTACTGTATGTTACCAGAATCCAAAAAGAACGTTTTCCTGACTTGGAAGAGTATAAGAAAGTTGCAAGTGCTTACGTAATCAATTTAGACTTGTTGAAAAATGCGAAATCGAATATGCGAATTCTACATCCTCTCCCTAGAGTTACAGAAATATCAACAGATGTTGACAAAACAAAGCATGCAGCTTACTTCCGTCAAGCTTTCAATGGAGTTCCAGTGAGAATGGCCCTTCTAGAGCAGTTAATAGGAGGCAAAAAGTGAGTGATAATTTAATGAGAGTTCAGCCGATAAGAAATGGTACTGTTATTGATCACATAAAAGCAGGTAGAGGTCGAAAGGTATTAGATGCTCTAGAGCTAATTGACAAAGGAACCACAATTACACTTTTGATGCATGTTCCTAGTAAGAAAAATTCAAGTAAAGATGTTATTAAGATTGAAGATAGAGAATTAAGTGAGTCAGAATCTCAAAAATTAGCACTTTTATCTCCTGGAGCACATGTAAATATAATTCGAAATTTTGTAGTTGCTGAGAAGAATATAGCTGAATTACCAAAATCAATTTCAGATATGGCTATTTGTTCTAACGTTAATTGCATTAGCAATAACGAACGAGGAGCAAAAACAACTTTCAATATAATAAATGGCGGATCATTAAGTATACAATGCGTTTATTGTGGCCGTAAGATTACTGAAGATAATATTGAATTTATCTAAAATCGGTCGTCTAACTTTCCAGCTTTCATAGAGGCTTGTATCTCTTTTGGATCTTTACCTTCACAGGTAAGTCCCATAGATTTGGCAACACCTAAAATTTCAGAGGTCATTGCTTTGATATCACCACCAGTTAAACCTGGACCTTTCTGCTTAGCAACAGTAATGGCATTATCTAGAGTCATATCAGCTGCAACTACAGTTCCAGCTTCTCCAGATCCTTTATCTATTCCTAATACTTGTTTTATTAATGATGAAGCCGGAGGTGTTCCTATGTCTATAGTGAATCCTTTATTGTCATCTATTTTAATTTTAACTGGAACTTGCATACCTGCCATTTCCTTAGTTTTTGAATTTATTTCAGCCACTACATCTTTAACATTAACGCCAGTTGGCCCTAATGACGGACCAAGCGGAGGTCCTGCAGATGCTTTGCCTGCGTCTACTAATGCTTCTATTGTTTCACCCATATTAATTTACCTCTTTTTCTAAGACCCTTACGTGGTCACCTCTAACTGTTATTGGAATAGGGACCATTGCCTCAAATAATTCCACAGTAACTTCTTCTTTTGCTTCATCAATGCGCTGAACTCTGGCCTTTTCTCCTTTGAAAGGTCCAGCAATAACTTCTACAATATTTCCTTCTTCTATACCAGTTACAGCAGGAGGAGGCGTTAAGTGCGGAGTTAATTCTTCAAGCGTAACCGTACCAAAAGTATCAGGTTGCTTGGATCTACCATATCCAACACCTTTGTTCATAACCATTCCACGAGCGTGAGTCAATCCTTTTAGATTATCGCGCAAAGCTTCAGGACTATCTGTTTCTACAAATATAAATCCACGAAGTTTAGAAGGTGCTAAAATAGCATAAATCGGAGCTCCACTTCTTCGTACTCTGTCAGCTAGCCTTTCACTAGCAGTTCGTTCATGTCCGATTTGAGATTTCATAGTGTAAATCTGCGTATCAGACGAGGGCTCATTAGTTACCTCTTCAGTTTTCTCTTCTTCTTCAATGAATTTTGCCATTTTTAAATTCCTAATAAATCTGCAACAATAGGTGGAGCTTTAAGCCATACATAGTATACGACAAATCCAATAAATCCAACAATTGCTATTCCAATTCCAACAACCCATGAACTCTTCACAAACTCGTCAGTAGTTGGTTTCCTAGCTAATCGTAAAACTCGACCATATTGACCTCTTCCGATCCTCTTGAAACGTTCTTCAAGTTTCTGTTGCGTTTTCCATACTTTGTTTATGAAGCTCATATTGCTAATGTACGAAATCTATTCCGTATTTACTTTGCATTCCATCGTCTACTCCGTCCGGAGGTCCCAAGATCTGAGAAGATTTNGACACCAGTAACTACAAGCATCACACGAATACTGATGCTCGAGAGTAGAATCTATCGAAGCTCCCCAAATGTATTCGAGCATCTTTATTAATCTTACTATGAACTTCTCTCACAACTTCGTGNAGCNTTCTTGAAGGGTCATATCATCACCACCAGTCACATTTACCAAAGCTCCTTTTGAGTCTTCGATATCTAATTCAAGCAATGGCGAAGTTAGTGCTGCAGTTACTGCATCGGATGCACGTGTAGCGCCTTGCCCTTCACCCAATCCTATCATTGCTACGCCTCCGCTAGACATAATGGAACGCATATCTGCAAAGTCTATGTTTACAAGACCACTATGTGATGTAATTTCGGTCATACATTTGATTGCATTGCCTAATATTTCATCAGCTTGTCTAAATGCTAAATTTAGAGGTAATTGCGCTATATCTTCAGTGAGAAGTTTATCATTTGGTATAACAATCACAGTATCAGCACATTTTCTTAACTTTTCTAGACCAATCCTTGCATTTCGGCCTCTTCGTGCACCTTCGTTACTAAAGGGTAGAGTAACAATTGCAATTGTTAGTGCTCCACTTTCCTTAGCTAATTTAGCAATTACTGGTAATGATCCTGTACCTGTGCCTCCGCCTAAGCCTCCAGTTAGAAAGACAATATCAGCATCTCTACATGCTTCTAATATTTCATGCCGAGCTTCTTCAGCAGCTCCTTCACCAACATTAGGTTCAGATCCTGCGCCTAATCCTTTTGTTAAAACTTTTCCAATAAGCATTCTATGAGGGACAGTTGTGTTCAATAGGTGTTGAGCATCAGTATTGACAGCTAATAATTCTAATGAGGTCATACCTTCTTTGTATAATCGAAGTAGAGTATTATTGCCAGCACCTCCGCTTCCTATGATGAGTATGTTTGTCTGTAGCCTAGAGACTAAAGCTTGCAATTCACTTTCGTCAGTTTCACCTGTAAAAGCGCTTTCGTCAGCGAGAGCTTCTTGCAAGGGATCCTCATTCATTATTTAATCGAGTTTAGTTCACTATATAAAATCAATCTATCTTTTTTACGACTAATACCTTATTTATACCGTTGGATTCTAAATAAATCAATGAACAAATCGCTCTTTAGTGCATTTCGCCGTAAACGAGTGATTACTTTTTTAGTATTTTCAGTTCTTTTCCTTCAAGTTGTTTTAGTCCCTACAGCAACAGGTCCTGCAGTTATACAAGCTGATTATGGGACTGCAAAAGAGTTAGAGGCTTTCTTTGTGGACGTTAATGAGAGAAATGATCAGGTGGATGAGATAGTCATTAGCGAATTAAATTATCTTCGTTCACTTCACGAGGGCAACGAGCTTGATTTCTCTTTATTGGATAACAGAGAAATTTTATTAAATTCTAAAAATGAAAATGATAATGTTAATGCTACTGTAGATTATGAAACCGTAAGTTATAATTTTTCAGATAGAGGATTAGTTCCGTTTGAAGTGAATGACCCTAACCCAGTAAAGGCAGATATAATTGAGACAATGCTGAGCGATTCTGATTTTTACCAGGAATCTTTTTTAGGTTCAGCAGCTTCCCTCTTTACAGACACTTACCTGATTTATTGGGCATATGATGCAAACGGTAATGGAATTATCGATGTTGGCGGTTGTGGAGATAGTCCTCTACCAGGTGAACCATGTGAAGAAGGTGTAGAAAATGCAAATCTTATTTCAACAATATGGGGTGCTTCGACAGCTATATTGTCAGCCTGGTTTGAACAATTTGGTCTGGACGGAATCGCGGCAGGGTTAATTTCAGCATTACTAAATGGCATTGATCAAAGTGATACAGCTTGGGTTACTATAGATGTTAACGAGGACGGAGGAGACGATATTCGAGTAAGGTTAGTGCCAGTAATCAATGATATAATCAATGATCAAACAGATTTAAATCCGATAAATGGAGATGTTGGTCTTGAGGCAAATTTAGGAATTGCTTTTGAGTTCCAAGAAATTGGAAATGCACTGAATCAAACATTAGATGTAGCCATTGTTCGAGGATTGACTTACCAGGATGAAAATAATGATGATCAAACCTATGTTTGGGGAATCAACACTCAATTTCTTCCAGGTGAAATTCCAGAAGAGTATTCTTTAGGTGTAGTTATTGAGGAATTTGTATTCACAATAGGTCCAGATGGCGGCGGAGGTATTGGTATTAATCCTGGAGATATAGACTACGTTAATGCACCTTATGAAATTTCTGTAAATATGAATAATGTATCTGGAGACTCTTTCAATAATGGAGTGGAAGCTTTAGATATCTCAATAGGTTATTTGAAATATAATTGGAGTAAAGGAACTTTTGCTAACCCTGGTGATGCATTAGAAGAAATAACATTTATCAAAGCAGATTTGTCAAATCCTAGAGGAAAAGTTCCGGATGAACTGAGAATTAGAATAGTTTCTCAAACAGAAGATGACATAGAAAGAGATTCGATTGAGATATATGCTCCATCTACTGAAACCAAGGAAATAAGTGAGACTGATAAAAGGTTTGATTTAGGATTTGAATACTATGAATACAATGTTGAACCTTCAGATGGTTCAGATTCCTTCTTATCTCACATAGTAGCTGATATAGAAGGAGTGCCAGTATGTGAAATAAGTTTAGGGGGCGATGAAGTTTGTCTTGATGAGTTAAACATGCCTGAGGCTTCATTGTGGTTAGAGGTAAGAAACGAATCTACTTCGGAACGGAACTGGACAGTAATTGAGTTCCATTCCACTCAGTCTATTGATTCGATAGTTTATGGAGATTATGAGTATTATACCGAGGACGGTAGAGAGCCTACGTGGAATGATCATGATTATAAATTATTTACAGGTTTAGAAATAACTAATTTACCTGAAAATTTGATTTTACAAGGGAACTTAAGACTTGATGATTCTAATGATAACGCTTTTGGAGACACCGATCCGACTGCCGTAGATGACTCAGCAGTAGGCGGTTTGATTAGCGATTTATTACTTGGTTTAGCAGGTAGGATTGTGTATATTGGCGATTTATTACGTTCAATCCCTCAGGCAGTTCTACAATCAACTATTGGTGAAGGGGATGGACAAGTTGAAATTACTATGAGAACTAGGGAGGATGAATTGGCTTATTTGGAAAATTTATTTGTTTATCTAACTAGTGACAAGTATCTTGATTTAGATGACGGTAGTGGAGATGATTTCTTTGCAATCTATAACCAATCTGCTTTTTTAGATAGTAATGCCCCAAATAATAGATCTTCAATATCACAGAAAAATCTCGATTACAGTTTTAGTGCTCGCGTAACTGATATTGGAGATATTAATTTTTTCTCAGAAGATGGACTTACTAACATTTCTTTGGATATGAAGCCTTCGCGAGAAAAACCATTTAGAGTTTATTTTGAAGGAATAAGTAATAGTGAGGAAACCACACATTGGGCAAATATTACTTTGAGTAATATCCCTTCAAATATTAATTTGAACATTGATAACGGTAATCTGCAATATGCCGGAGGAAATAATTCTGATCAGTTAATTGACCAAATCACTTTTACCAGTTTTGCAAGTGACATTTATTCACGAATTACTCTCGAACACCTTCCAGGTTCAGCAGAAATTGCGACTTCGGATGGTGATCTTAGATTAGTTACAGATAGTTGGTTTAATTTTTCATTTCTAATTACTAATGTTACTGATGGCGATAAAGCCACAGGATGGATATGGGATACTTCTAATTACAATGGAAGTTCGGTTATGCTTTACCAAGATAATATGGGCCAAGAAGGCGAAATTGCAAGTTTGTCTGGAGATTTAGATTGGATTCAATCTTTGCGACTTGACGGCGATGGAACTGGAGAGTTAGCAGACTTTAAGATAACACATAGACAGCCTGTTCAGTTCAAGGTTGGAGCAATTGATGACACGATTTACGAAGAAGATCATTTGGGATTAGATGCTTATGTCTTTGTTGATAGTCTTCCAGCAGAAATTGTAGTTGCAGTCCCTCTATTAAATTCAACAGCAATTCTTGGAGGCGATGTTTCTGAGGTAAATGATTTAGAAGACGTTGCTCAATTCATAGAAGCATTGTCTGAATTAGGTAAGGCTTTAGTTGACACTGTAGCAGGTCTATCCATTAATTTAGTTACTAATGTAGAGTCCTTTGAAACTGTGGCTAGATTCTTTTATGATGTAGATGAAACCGTTTCAGTTACAGCTTGGGTCGATAAGGGCAATATTTCGTTATTGGATGAAGAGCCAGTTTGGGTAGAAGGTCTTTGGTCTAGTCAGAAAGATATTGGAGATGAAACAATTCTTGGAGCTCGTATGCTTTTCAAAGATTTACCTCAGACAGTTGATGCAAATTACACTTCAAGAGGCGATAAAATTGACTTAGAGCTAGAATTAGCCGATTTTAATTACGCAGATAGATCTGATTACATCATATTTAGAGAAGAAGGAATTATAGGTCCAGAGGTAACCGCTTTCATAGAAGGTATTCCTGCAGGTTTAGATCTAGAATTAAATGCAGATTTAGTTCTTAATGCAACAGTTGATAATTTGACATTAACTGGAAACATTCAATTCAAGACTGATCAACCAGTAGGTCCAATTTATCTAGTGATAGATCAAAAAGAAGACGATAACCCCTATCATTTGGAAGCATTAATTCCAAGATTGCCAAGTGATATGAATTTATCTTTGGATATTAGAGAAAGTAATTTTGGAATAGATATCAGTTCAAACCAACCAATAGACTTTTTAGCTTTGGAGTTACAGCTTGGTGATGCAGATGGACTTGTAACAAACTGGGTTGAAGGCGTTTCCCTTAACATGTCTGATGAAGGGGCAATGGATGCAAAGGTTTACGTTACCGGAATTTCACCTAAAGTATCTCTTAACTTGCTTGATGTTGAAGATGTGGGTACTACTGTAGATGTAGTTCTTGAAGATTTCAATAATGATTCTCCAGCAATGAGTAGTATTTTAGTCGATGTTACAAATTTTGCTAATAGAAGTGTTTTATTGAGGATTGATGATTTGCCAGAAGAAGTAGACGTAAATGCTTCAATTTTCTTATCAGATTTAGAAGACTCAGATGAGCCAATCATAGGCAACATTTCTTTACTAACTAACAAACAACTTGGTTCTTTGTTTGCATCTATTGTTGATGAGGAATCAGAAACAAATCTTGAACTTTCAATCCCAGAAGTTCCAGAAAGGGTAGATTTAGATATTGCTTTAGGTGAGGACATTTATGCGAATTTTAGTTCTTCAAGCGCACCCTCAAGAATAATATTAGGTATTGAATCAGGAAACACTACAAACATGGATACAGCTTGGACTCATGGTATACTCTTGAGACAGGATGATCAGGGCGATGTTCTTAGAATGTATCTAGAAGGAACTTTAACTTCAGCTAAGCTATCAACTGAATTTGGAGAACCTGATAAAATAAATCTGGATTTAGGTGACTGGTCTCCAGAAACCGATTGGATTTATTTAGATATAAATAGGGGTAAAAATGAGACTGCTATAGAGTTATTTTTAGATGAAGTTCAGCAAAATAATAATATCAAGGCTTATTTCCAAACTGGGAAGACAAGTGAAAGAGACTTAGATGCTATTTTTGATATTGAGCAGACGGGAGGAATGGGAAGAGCTTATCTTAGAACACATAACATGACTAGACCTTCATTTAATGAGGTTTATTTCTCAGAAGTGCCTAATGATTTGCGTGCAGATATCATAGTCGGTAAAGAAATAGATATTATTTACAAAGCAGATAAAGCAATGGATTACGTTTGGGTGAAGACAGCCAATAGAGATTTTGGCTCTTGGAAGTCAGCACAAGCAATAGTTCATGATGTCCCTGAATCATTTCACATGGGTATCAATCCTAACTTTGAGTTTGATATGGATGAATCATTTGTTTTCCAAGGTTTTCCAGATTTATTTGTAACGACAACTTCGCAAGAAATAGATATTATGCTAATAGTTGATGAGGGATATACAGGAGGAACTTCAGGTACTTTTATTGATGTAAAAAACGTCGGAGATAACACTACAATGTTACTAGACGGTACAAATTATGTTATTGATTCACCCCAAGGAATAGAAAGTGCATACCTTAGAACAACAACCTCTCCAGCCACTCCTCAGTTTCATCTAGATTACATGGTAATACATGCGACAGACATAAAACATGTTGAAATAATCCCTAATCAGTTATTCGGTTTGTATCCAGTCTTTGAAATGTTGAATAGCGAAGGTGGCCAATTATCTTTTGCAATAGGTGGCGAATTGACAATGGGTCCAATTAAATTAAAAACATCAGCAGTTATGATGGATTTGCGTGTAAAAGAAGTGGGTGGCTACAATATTCTTCCAACATGGCTTGGAATACAAAAGAATGGAATGGATACTGAATTTGGTAACGATGAAAAACATTATATCATGCCAGAACCAGGAATGAGCTTAATTTCTTCAATAGGGGCGACATTATGAATTCAGTAGAACAACGTAAAATTATTGGAAAATTTGCAGTAGTAATTGTGGCGGTTTTACTAATTTTATTATGCTATTCCTATTTCTTACCAAGGACTGAAGTAGAAATAGATACAGTCTACCATAGTTCATATTCAGGATTATTTGTTCAGTCAAAGGTGAGTAATACAGGAACCAAAGAAATTACAGACCTAAAGGTGAAATTAGCAGTTTGGAATTCTACAGAATTACTTCAGAGTGAAATGCATTATCCCGGCGTTTTAAGTCCTAAGCAATCAGTAAAATTGCCCGTATTAATTTTTGACGGCCCTCACGCAGATTCCTACGAATTAATAATTTCAATGGAATTTAATTCGGATGAAGGAAAACAAATTTTGAATTATAATTATGAAATTAAAGATTATGGTAATTTGGCTTGGCATGATCAGTATTTTAGTTTCTAGTGCTTGGCACTAATTTTTTTATTATATGCTCTTTAGGTAATTCCGACTTAACCCCGGACTTAACCCCATGAGCAAACATATTATTTCAGCTTCAGAAATGGAGCGATACGGCTACTGCCCATTATCTTGGCATTTAGATCTAAAAGGTATAGATGCTGAAGGTGAAGAGGTGATTTCGGGCGTTGAGAAGCATAAAGAAATAGGAACTTCATTGACAAATTTATTAGTCGAAGAAAAAAAGTCTCGTGAAACCTCTTCTACCTTACTGACAGTCGTTGGAATGATAATGGCAGTTGTTACAATCGCTCTTGTTATTCTTTGGATATCTACAGATAGCTTACGTGTAAATTTAGGAGTTATACTTCTGATAATAGGCATAGGTTGGATGCTTGTAGCTTCTTTTTTTCTTTACAAGCTGTTAGTTTCTACAGAAAAAATAGATAAATTAAGAGATGATTATAAATTAGGTGAAGAGACAATTGAGACTCCAGATGGTTTAACAGATGAAACTCCTATATTGAAATCATCAAATTACAATTTAGCGGGCCGTCCTGATTTTATTATAAAGAAAGGTGAGGATCGTATTCCCGTAGAAATTAAAACTGGCCGGCCCCCTAAGGCGCCCTTTTTCAGTCATGTTTTGCAAATAGGAGCTTATTGCTTACTTACTGAAGAAACTTTTGGTCAGAAGCCCCCGCTAGGACAAATAAGGTATGGTTTTGATAATAAACCTCATGAAATAATATGGGATTCTAAGTTAAAAAATATTGTAATTGACAAATTAGAAGAAATGAATGATATCCTCTCAGGAAAAATGGAAGCTCACAGAAATCATAAGAGGGCAGGTAAGTGTAATAGTTGTTCAAGAAGGAAAAACTGTCCAGAACGTTTAGAATATAATTCATAGGCATAGATACTTATATCGACTTTTCAATTAAGGCATTCTATATGGTCCCTGTGAAAGTAGCTATCTCTGGTCAGCCAGGTACAGGTAAAACTAAAACTGTCCTGAGAATTGCTAAAATGGTTGAAGAAAAATTCAGCATAGGTGGATTTACTACACACCCTATAGTAGAAGAAGGGGAAATAGTAGGTTATAATCTAAAAGATTTTATAACTCAGGAAGAAGAATTATCTGCTTCTGTAAGGTGGGATGTCAAGCCAAAAATTCCAGGAAGAAATCCTGAATCTACGGCATTGGGAATTCGACTTGATGCAGTAAATAGAATTGCAACGGCTTCAGTTCAGAAAGCGATTGAAGAATCAGATTTAATTTTAGTAGATGAGGTGGGTAAATTAGTTTCAGAATCAAAAGAATTTAGCGCAGTTCTCAAAGAGGCATTAAAATGCGGCAAACCGATGTTAATAACAATGCACAAGCGTTCTAGAAATCCATTACTTCAGTCAATTAGAAAAAGAGATGATTTAAGGACTCTCGAAGTAACTCCTATTAACTCTGCAATTTTACCTTCAAAAGCAGTTAATATATTGAAAACTGGAATGGTTTGATCGAGCACCAAGAAGGTAATGCAAATTTTAAAGCAAATCTTTCAGGTAAAGATAAGGGTCCTGGAAAAATAAAGGGTGTTTTCTATAATCCTTCAATGAAATTTAGTAGAGATTTGAATGTAGAATTTGCAAAAAAATTAAATTTTAATGGTATATTTTTAGATGGTATGTCAGCTTCTGGAATCAGAGGCATTAGACTAGCATTGGAATGTAATTTCAATGTTGAATTTTGCGATACTTCGAAGTTAGCGGTAGAGACTATAAAAGAAAATTTAAAATTAAATAATTTAGATTCAAAAGTATTTCACGATGATGTTCAAAATTTAGTAAAAGAAAGAAGATATGATTGGATAGATATCGATCCCTTTGGTACGCCTGCACCTTATTTTGAGGCTATAATTGAAAATGTAGAGGATGATGGGATTTTAGGTATAGCAGCTACAGATACAGCCGTTCTCTGTGGCGCTAAGCCCTCAATTTGTTTCAAGAGATATGGGGCTTATTCAATGAAAAGAGTTGCAGCTAAAGAAGTAGGAATAAGAATATTATTAGGCAGAATCCAAACCTTGGCTACAAAATATGGTAGAAGTATTGAGCCATTATTATCCTATTCAGAAGGCCATCACTTACGCGTTTTTCTAAAAGTTGTTAGTAAAAAAGACATTACGCTAAAATGGCTTAATCATGAGATGAAAATTCTAGATTCAGAGTCTTCAGAAGCCGCAGGACCTATTTGGATGGAGAAAATAATTAATTCAGACTTAGTTCCAGAAAATTGTGAAGGTCAACTAGGTAATTTTTTTGAGGTGCTAAGGCATGAATCGAATGGTCCTCCAGGTTTATTTGATATAAATGATATGGCGAGAGATGCACAAGTTGGTCAAACACCTAAAAGACTTAAAATTATAGAATGTTTAGTGAATGAGGGTTTTTTTGCAAGTAGTAGTGTTTTCTCTCCATTGGGAATTAAAACAGATGCTCCTCGTAAAGCAAGAATTAAAGCAATTGAAATTGCCCAATCTTTATAATGACCCTTTTTGTCCATAAAAATCTATGGAAGTTACTGTAGTAAACAAAACTAAAAACGAATTAGAGTTTGAAATCAATGGTGCAAGTGAAACATTACTTGGACCTCTTATGAATCACACACTTGCAAATTCAAATGTTGAGTATGCTTCTTATTACATGGGCCATATTGTATTGGATAATCCTAAATTTTATGTTCGTACGAAAAAAGGTACGCCAAAAGCTTCGGTCATGAAAGCTGTTGAAAAGATAATCGCAGACATAAAAGTCACTGCTAAAGCGATTTCAAAGTGAATGGGTTTAGTTAGTCAACATATAGTTGGCTCAGAGTCTTTTTTTTCAAATACCAAAGGTATAGGTGGTAAACTTAGAAAAAAATATGATGATTTTGAGGTCGAAGAAGTAGTTTCAATCCCTGGGCGTTCGCATTGGATTTGGATGCAAAATAGTTCTAATGGTAAGCATCAAATAGTAAAAATTAAAGCTAGCAATTGGGATACTCATGTTCTAACGAAAGAATTATCTCATAAATTGAATATAGGGCAAAGATCTATAGGATTTGCCGGAACTAAGGACAAGAGAGCTGTAACTACTCAGCATTTTTCAATTAGAACTTCTGTAGATAAATTATCTAATATAGATTTAAATAAGATTGAAGTAGAGTTTTTGCATAGTTCAATAAAGCCAATTAGATTAGGTAATTTAGTAGGTAATAAGTTTAAGATAAAAGTAACAGATTCAGATAATGTTGAAGATAATATTAATAAAATTTTATCGGAGTTGAGGGGGTTTTTCCCTAATTATTTTGGCGTACAGAGATTTGGATCCGTCAGACCAATAACTCATATTGTTGGAGAAAAAATAGTGCGTGGTGATTACGAAGGCGCAGTCTTAGACTACCTGACCTTTGAGTCACCTAAATTTGCAGGTCACGAAGGCCGCGAATATTTATCAAAAACTAGAGATTTTGCAAAGTCTCTAGAAAAATTCCCTTCAAATATGTTATTTGAAAGGCAACTATTAGGCCATTTATCTAGAAATGAGGGCGATTACACGGGAGCTATACTTCAACTTCCAGAAAGTTTGTCTAAGATGCTAGTTCATGGATATCAAAGTCTGATTTTTAACAAAGTTCTTGATATGAGAATTAGGGAAGGGATGGATGCCTGTTTACCTCAAATTGGCGATTACATTATGCCTGCGGACGGATATGGCGGACCAGACCAGAGAGTCACAATCGAAGTTACAGAAAGAAATCAATCTAAATTATCAAAGAGATGTCGTGAGGGAAAAGCTTGGGTAGCTGGATTATTGCCAGGTGCTAAAAGTACTTTTTCAAAAGGAAGGCAAGGTGAATTAGAAAGAGAAGTAATGAATGATTTTGGAGTTAAATTTGAAGATTTTATAATTGATGATATACCGGAGTTATCATCATATGGAATGTACAGGCCGTTATTTCAAAAATATAATGATATTCAGGTAAACTTTGATTCAGAGGATCCAGTTTTTAGTTTTTGGCTGCACAAGGGTACTTATGCAACATCATTTCTTAGAGAAATAATGAAATCATCGGATGTGACTGTTTATTGAGCAAAGTCAAGTGTGTTATTTTTGATTGTGATGGTACTTTAGTAGATAGTGAACCTTTGACTAACAAAGTTATAGCTGAAATGGCAGGTGAGCTTGGGATAGAGATGACTTGGGAAGAAGCAACAAAGTTATGGGGAGGTAAGACAATAGATGCAGTTGTTTATGGGATGAAAGAAATNGTNCAGGTAGCGACTTACCTCATGANTTGGGTTCCNTAGGTTAGTGCAAAAAGTNGTCGGAGGCTTACACATATGACTTAGTACCAATGGANTGGGATCTCCGAGGTATTAGATTCGCTAGAAGTAGAAACATGTGTGGCATCAAACGGCAGACCTGGACATGTAGAGAATTCGTTGAAGTTGACAGGACTTTACAAATATTTTGAAGGTAGAGTTTACACAGCATCCGAGGTTGCAAATCCGAAACCAGATCCGGCACTTTTTTTGTATGCAGCAGATAAAATGGGGNTTTTCAAAAGATGAATGTGTAGTTATTGAAGATAGTATTACCGGTGTTACAGCCTCAGTCAGGGCAGGAATACGAGTATTGGGTTTAGTAAAAATGAGTTCAAAGGATGAATTAATTGAAGCTGGGGCCGAACCTTTTACAAACATGCGTGAATTACCTAAATTATTAGGTTTGTGATGAAGTCAGTTGTAAAATTATCTACTATTTTGATAGTAGGTTTGTTAATTGGAGCTATCGTNTAATCAAATGCTATATGATGCCGATTTTGATGGTGTTCCTAATTTCGAAGATGCTTTCCCTAGAGATTCTAGCGAGTGGAATGACAATGACTCGGATGGCATAGGTGATAATTTAGACAATGATGATGACAATGATGGCTTCAATGATTCAGAAGATTTTTTCCCGTTTAATCCTTTAGAAAATTCAGATAATGATTTAGATGGCATAGGTGATAATTTAGATACAGATGATGATAATGATGGCTTTAATGATTCAGTTGATTTAGATCCTTACAATGATTTAGCGTTGAAATTTAGTTTTAAAATGGTTAAATTGATAGATAGACAAAATAATAGGCAAACAGCACCATTCATCTTTTTTTTATATCAAGACAACGAGCAATTAAAGCGCTTTGATAATGATGGCAATCCATGGTATGTTCCTTGGGAGCAAGAATTTAATTTAACTGCAGATTTCGAATACAACATTCCAGATAATCGCACGTTTCATGAATTTACAATAGTGGCATATTTTTTGAAGTATCGTAATTCGGAAGAATTAGATATCAGTATTTCCAATACTACATACAGGGAAACAATAATTTTTAACCTAGAAACTAAAGCTTGGAATAATTCCAATGATATTTTAGATGGCAGTTTAGATAATTCAAATGATTCAAATGATGCCTCTTTAATTTTGGAAATAGATGTTTTTAATTTCGGATACCTCAAGTCATTTAAATGGACATTTCGTATGGTCGAATATCAATTTAGTTACACATTTGATCCTGCTAGATATACCTATTTTGTAAGCCAACCACATAAGATATCAGAGTATAGAGACTATCTTAATTTTGTTACAATTGACGACCCTGCTTTGATAGATATAGCTAATATATTGCATAATATGTCTTTAGAAGAGGAATTTACGCCTTTAAATGAAGTTGATTTTCTTATTAGTTTTTCTCAGTCTTTAAAATATTCGGAGGATAACATAACTGCAGGTGTTGGAGAATATCCTAGATATCCAATAGAAACCTTAGTAGATCAAACCGGAGATTGTGAAGATACCTCAGCACTTTTGATTTCATTAGTTGAAATCTTAGGATTTAATGCATCTATAATATTAATACCTGATGCATGGGAGGGTTATGGGCATGCAGCAGTAGGCATCAATGTTACTGGTGCGTCAGGAGTACATTACGTATTAAATGAAGGCAAATCCAACGAAATTAGTTATTATTACGCTGAAACAACAGCACCTGGTTGGAGGCTAGGAGAAATGCCAGATTTAAATTCTAATAGCGCATATATTTATGAGGTAAAATGAGTAATTCAGAAATTGAACAAGAGTATTTGGTTAAAGTAGACGATGAAGTCTATGGTCCTATTCCCGAAGAAAGATTAATAGATGATTTAGGAAAGGGTCAATTATCTAAGGATGCAAGATTCTGGGATGGCGAAGATTGGTTACCTATAGAATTTTTATTAGAAAATAACGTTTGGAATGAAGATGATTGGGGCGAATCAAAAGAGATAATTGCAGATGGTCCTCCGCTTCCAGCTAGTTTAGCCTGGAGAGATGTAAAAGTAAACGGTAGATGGTTAATGATATACGGAGATCACTTAGTAGTAGAAGGAGGAGGTTTTCGAAAAGAGGACATAAGTTCTATTTTGACTGGAGAGCCACGTGAAGGTGGAGTTCCAATTGTTAAAATTTTAAATGTGAGTATAACTAAATTTGAAGATTATTCAAAAGTAGAAATTAGTAGTTTTCATAAAATGTATGAAGTATATAATTTAGTTTGTAATCTAAATAGTTCAGATACAGATGCCTTAGTTAAAGAATTGAATAATTCTGAAGTTAGAATTAGTTATTCCTAGAAATGAGGTTGTATTTTCTGCATTACTGCGTCTTTTGGCATAGCTCCAACTAATCTATCTACTAGTTCGCCATTTTTGAAAATCATCATAGTTGGTATAGACATAATACCGTGAGCAGATGAAGTATTTGGGTTCTCATCTGTATTCATCTTTGCAATGACTATGTTTTTGTTTTCGGAAGCAATTTCCTCTAGAACTGGGCCTAAGGCCTTACAAGGGCCGCACCAAGGTGCCCAAAAATCAACCAATACGAGATTATTGTCGCTAATGGTTTTTTCAAAATCGGTGTCAGTTACTTGAATTGTACTCATTTTTTTTCCTATAGCAAATTAAAAAATTAATAGCTACAATTTTTGCATGAGAGGCCTAGTTATAGCCTTTTTGATAGTTTAGGCCGTAGCAACTTACAAATAGAGTGCAAGATAGTAATAATTATTAAGAGGTAATTACATGAAAATAGGAATATTTTATGGTTCAAGCACGGGCAATACTGAAACTGCAGCAGAGTTGATTTCAGAAAATTTTAGTGAACATGATTGCACTATACAGGACGTAAGTTCAATTGAGCCTGATGATTTATTAGGGTATGATTTTTTACTTTTAGGAATTTCAACATGGTATGTTGGTGAAGCTCAAGATGATTGGATAGACCTTTTGGATGATATGGACGGTATGGATTTTTCAGGAGTTAAGTTTGCTATATTTGGTCAAGGTGACCAATTAGGTTATCCAGATACTTTCCAAGATGGGATGGGTATGGTTTATGAAAAAATGATTGCTGGTGGAGGTGTAGCTTTGGGTTTCACATCTACAGAGGGATATGATTATGATGAATCCAAAGGAGAGATAGATGGCCAGTGGTGTGGTTTGTCATTGGACGAAGATAATCAAGGTGAAATGACAGACGAAAGAATAGAAGATTGGTGTAAAGCACTTCACGCCGAACTTTAATTTAGTATTCTTAAATTAAAAGACTGCAATTTGCCAACCTTTGTCAATGACTTGGTTGATTCTTTTAGGGGCTGAAGATGTAGTGAATTTATATTCACCCATTGTAGGAGTTAGACCTCTTTCATTTAATGAGGCTCCACAAAGAAAGATAGGACTTCCTAGTTCATTTATAACGCCTAATGAAATTTGAATTTCTTTTCTGAAGTCTTCCTCTCCTTCTTCTAACCATTCAACACCTTCTCCTTGCAACATTAAAGCTATGTTTCGTGCATCTCCAGCTTGGTATTCTGCAAGTCTAAGTGCTTCAGCAGCCCTTCGATAATCTTTAGTTCCGCTAATAATGAGGTATAAAATTCCTTTTGAGGCCATTAGTTTTGAACAATAATTTTAGATGCAGTTTCCCTATCTAAGGAAAAGTTGCCTTCATCGGTTTCTATATTATAAATGATTCCATCAGATTTTTTCAACATAAGAGAGTTTCCAGGTTGAATTCCTTTGTCTTCTAATATTTTTGATAATTCATTATCTTCGAATATTAATTTAACTGTGCCGGTTTTTCCCTCATCAAAATTGCTTAATGGTAGGTATTTGTGTTTAGTATTGTCTTCGATATTAATTTTATGGCAAAACAGTTCAGATTCTTTTTTTGGATCAACGCCTAAAAATGTTGTAAGTTTATGTTCAACATCTCTTGTTAGGACGTGTTCCATTCTACAAGCTACTTCTGCAGCTTCTTCTCCTTCGACGCCAAGTATTTCAGTTAAAAACCGTTCAAGAATGTTAAATCTATGTTCGATGACATCAGCTACGTGTTGTCCTTGTTTAGTTAGGTGCACTCCATGGTATGCTTCATAATCTACAAGTCCTAAATCACCTAAACGTTGAATCATTTCAGTAACGGTCGCAGGTTTTAATTCAGTCTTTACTGCGAGATCTGAAGTTCTAACTCTTTTATCATCTGCAGCTAGTTGATTTATATTTTTAATCATCATTTCTGCACTTTCAGATAGAGCATCCATACTTGCCATATTTCTCCAACAAGTACTAGGTATAAAATAGGTACTTATTTATTTTTTAGGGAAGCCTAAATTATATATAGTGCCGTTTTTTTAGGTTGACCTAAATTAGGGCGACCTAAACCCTTTAGAAGCAAAAAATGTTGAAAAAAACAAGTGTATTTGCCCTCGCTATGCTGTTTGTATTCACCAGTTTTACTGGTTGTTTAGACAGTGATGATGGAGTAACTAAAAAAGAAAAATTAATAATCGCATATGAGGTTAAAGAAGATTATGAAAATCTTGATGACAATCCCCAAAGAATGGCAGATTATCTAGCTAAAGAACTTGACATGGATGTAGAACTATATCCAATAACCTCAGAAGGTGCAATAATTGAAGCACTCAGGTTTGGAAATGCTCACATTGCATTCATGGACGGGGCAGCTGCATGGGTTGGTTGGCAACAATACGGACTTGAAGCAATTGCAGCAGATCAGAAAAGCGATGGCCGTACTTTCTATAATGCACATGCAGTCGTATTGAAAGATTCTGAAATGGCTGAAGCTTTTTTGGATGATGATGAATCTACAGATCCATTCGCATTGTTAGAGGGCAAGACTTCTTGTCACACAGGATGGCTAAAATCTGCAGGAATGTTATTGCCTATGGGCTTCTTGATTGGAAATGGATATGCAGATATTGTTGGTGATGTAAATGATATTGAATCTTTAAGAAATACAGTTTATAATTTTTTCAATGAGAATTCAAGCATTCCCGAATCTGGAACTACATACTACAGCTATTCTGGTGCAGTGAAGTGTTTATCTGAAGGCATAGGCGATGTAGCATTTACCAAAGATTCGACCGTTGCAGGTTATTGTGGTAATGAAAATTCTGCAGATAATGAAGAATGGTGTCTTCCCGAAGATGATTACGTTCTATTACCATCATATGGTTCTGCACCCTCACACCCAGTAATGTATAATCCCGATTATATGGATGCTGAAACTCAAAAGAAAGTCCAGGATGCTCTTATTGGCATGAATGATTCTACAGAAGGCAGTGCAATATTAGAAAACATACTAGGAACGCCAGGAATAACTGCGACTGATTCCCAAACACATCTTAGCTCTTATGGAAGCCTAATTGAAGATATTCCTGGAATTAAAACCTACTTCAACGATAAATTCGATATTATCGAATCGGAAAGTTAAGGTAAAAAGGGTGCTATTTTCTCGTCGCAATACGTCCAAGCAAGTAGGCGAGGAATTTCCAACATTGTTCAAAGAGCAAACACCTAAGAGTTCCTGTGATGTAGTGGTAAATAGTGCGTCCAATACGAAGGACTCCAGAGGTGTCTATGAGTAATGTAATCCATGCTGTAGATTTAAAGATAGGTTATTCACCTGATTTTATCTTAGCCAAAATAAATAATTTAGAAATTGTGCAAGGAGAAATAGTCTCAATAGTAGGCGAATCTGGAATAGGTAAAACTACACTTCTAAAGAATATTGCACATTTAGTAAATCCAATAAGTGGAACTCTAAAAGTTTTTGATGCCGAAAAAGCTCCAGATAGAGGTATGATTGGATACATTCCACAAAAATTAGGTTTAATCAATCACGAAACAGTATATTTCAATGTTCTAGAAGGTGCCGTTTGTAATCAATCAATTTTTAAATCTATAACTGGTTTTCACGAAGAGAAAGTAGTTGATACTGTTAAAGATTCAATTACTTTGATGGACTTATCACATAAAATTGATGAGCCAATAAAACATCTCTCAGGAGGGCAACAGCGACGTGTTGCAATAGCAAGAACAATGGCTCAAGGACCCAAATTAATTCTTGCAGATGAGTTTCTTAGTGAATTAGACGATACAACGGCAAATAATGTTTGGAATATTATGCATGAATATGTTAAGGAAAATAAGATTACATTAATCATTGTAGAACATAATATTGATAGAGCAAAATTAGCAGATCGTTGTTTTAAGTTAGAAAAAATGTCAGATTCACCTTTATCAGTTTTTGTAGAGGTTGACAAATGAATTTTGATAAAGAAATATTTCTTAAAAGAAAAAAATACCCTATTTTTTTATTCGTAATAATTTTAACAACATGGTTTGTTTTTGTTGACTTGGTTGACGGAAATTGGAAGACTCTTGAGAATAGTTTAGATAATTTATCAGTATTCTTTTACGAATCACTTTGGCCTCCAAATTGGAAAGTATTAGAAGCGAGATCATATCCCGTTTGCGATAGAAATTGGGATATACTTTGTTCTCCAGCATATATTGGAATTATTGAAACATTGAAAATTGCCTTTGTTTCTACAGGTCTAGGATTTATATTGAGTTTACCTCTTGCTACACTTGCATCCAGGAATTTATATAGAGATTCAGTAGCAATACCTTTTAGGTTTTTGTTATCAGCTATGAGAACATTACCTAGTCTTATTTGGGCTATATTTTTCGTTATTTTAATTGGCCTAGGTCCAATTTCAGGTGTGATGGCTATGACTTTTTACACAATAGGTTATCTTGGTAAATTGCAATATGAGACAATAGAGGGTTTATCTAAAGATCCATTAGATGCAGCAAAAGCTATGGGTTTGAGTAATATTGAAATCATTATGAGAGTAGTTATTCCAGAGTCAGCTAACAACTTAATTTCACAATTATTGTTTATGTTTGAATATAACGTAAGGCATGGTTCTGTAATAGGTATAGTAGGTGCCGGAGGTATTGGCTATTATATTTCAACCTATCTTAAATTTTTACAATATGACAAAGTTATGGCCTTACTTATTGTATTGTTTTTTGTAGTTGTCATAATTGACTTATTATCAATCAAGGCTCGATCATATTTTGTGGATGATGTAAGTTTCAAATATCCAAGCTTTCTTCATAAAATTTTGAGAGGTAAATAGTATGAATTTTAAGACTATAGGAATAGGAATTGTGGCTGTAATGTTAATTTCAGGAGGAATATGGTTTTTCATGATAAGTTCCTATGAAGAAGACCTAGGAACTAAGAATAAATTTAGGGCTATAGATTCTACAAATAATCTAACTTTAGAAAAAAACAATTCTTTGTTTGACTTGTCATTTTCAGAATCTGAAGAATCATTAGAGTGGTCTAAATTGAGAATTAGTATTGATAATGGTACTGAAAGGATGGATTGTTCTAAAGGTAATTTCACTTCTAATGAAATAGGAAAATCTAAAGTTTCTCCTATGTTAAGTTCAGATTCTGTAACCTTTACTGTAATGATTGATGCTACATCAGAGGATGAATTTACTTATCTGGATATTTTTGACCTTGTAGAAGGAAATCCTTCAAACTTTAACTTAAGATTTTCAAAAACTGATATTTATTTATCAGAGAATACAACCGGTACGATTGTTCAAGATAAAAGATTTGAAGAACTCACAGAGGTTCCTGATCAAGATTTTACAGAGAATAGTGATGAAAGATTAGATTGGTATGATTATAAGATTAGTACACATCGAATTGAATCTGAAGATAAAATTTATGTAATTAAAGTAGATGATAACTTTTTCAAGATTAAGTTTACAAGTTACTATAATGAAGACGATGAGGCGCGTTACATATCGTTTTTGATAGGTGCTTTAGAAAATACTGAATTTCCAGCACTTTCGAATCCACTTCTAGTGAGTCCTGCCAAATGCACAATTCTTGAAATGAGCAAATCCGATTTTTGGGAAGAAACAGAAACAATTGAGATATATGAAAATGACTTTGATATCTGTAATGAAACTTGTACTATCAAAATATTCATAACTTACGAGAATATTTCTGTTAAAGGTACAAAGACAGTTAATTTAGTTTAATATTTTTCTGTTGAGTAGAAAATTATTCTTCTTCAGGATCCCAATACGGAACAATAAAGTAATCTTGCTCAGGCGTGTTAGATATTGGTAAAGTCAATTTTGCAGATTGGTAATCAACTGTACAGACTCCTGCAGGTGGGCATGGTGGTGGAAGATAATCTTTCCCAGATCCTGTTAAATCAATTCGGATTTCATGTCCTGCAGGAAGAAATGCATCAATAGCAAAGAATTCCATTTTCATAGTTACAGTTTGGCCTGAAACAACTACAGAACTTGGTTCTTCTCCCCCTTCATTATATCGAATATCCATAGTAGCATGTCCTAATCTTACGTTATCAGTATCATCATATATTGTTGCAAAAACTTGACCGATATCCCCCGAAGCAGTCACATCCAGATGTAAAGTAGGTATTCCTGAGATATGCACATCATAATCAAAACCTGGATGTGTCAAATTGACAAACGCAGTTTCATCAACAGGACAATTGAATATAAGTGGCCACCAATTACCAACAAGACTTTTACAACTTGCCTTGAACTCTTCTAATATTATTTTTTCACTATTTTGTGAAGGATAAGTATCTTCAATTCGCCATAAACCATCATGCCTCTGAACTTGTACATTTAGATCAGGTTTTGGTCCTCTATTCTGCAAATAATATTCAAACCATTCAAACAAATCTTGTGCCCAATCCCATCTTGTCATTTGAGGAAAGGCAGTTCCTCCATTATCCTTGTCAATGTCATCATGTTTCTGCCATTGATCTGGATAGTCATGTCCCCATTGCCCAAATATTCCTTTTACATCAAAACCAGCATCTTTCATTTGCTGATAAAGAGGGAATATCATATGTGAATCAACATTCCAATCTTGCAGACCTTGGACAAAGTAAACTGAACCCTGGTAATTGTCAATGGAGCGTTGTCTGTAATCTCTTTCATTCCAGTAATTTAAGTCAGGATCTACTCTAGGTTCAAGATAGGTTCTTTCTCCTCTTGTAAATCCATCAGCTACATCAGGACAGACATGTTCGGTATCGGACTCATCAAAATCTACTATATTGATGAAATAAGCACCATGCATAACTTGAGAACGGGCTTCTGCGCTACCATTCTTGAACAACAATGTTTTTGTGCTTGTTGTACCGCTAATCGGAACTATTGTTTTTAGATATGGATTTCCAGATAATGCAGCTTCCCATTGAGTTGCACCTTCATAGGACTTTCCATAAAGTCCTACATTTCCATTGCTCCATTCTTGCTCACCAAGCCAAGTCACCGCAGCATCAATACCTAGTTGTTCACCATGTCCTCTGTAATCAAAGCATCCAGTTGATTCCTCAGTACCAAAAACAGCAACTTGAGCAAACGCATATCCCCAAGGAATAAAATTTTCGTAAATAAATTCACCCCTTGCAGCTCCTACAATATTTGTTGGCGTGCTTGCACTTCCATCAGGGCCCCCATAGTCAAAGTAAGGACTTACAATAGCAATAACAGGAACTTTCTCCGCATTCATGGTGTTACTTGGCAACCAATAAGATAGATGAACTACAGCATCAGAAGGCCCAGTTTCCCAGACGGAACTTGTATCTACATTAATGAATACTTCTTGAACTTCTAAGGATTCGTAAGGACCTTTATTCAGAATATAACTATGCGTTCCATTCATATTCCATTCTAGTTTATGCCTGTCTTCAATGTCAGGATAGTAACTACTATTTTTTGAATCATCAAAGTAATCCATACATCCAGTAAAGGATGTCGATATCACCAATAAAATGCATAGAATACTTTTATTCATGTATTAGAAAGACCTACATTATAAATTATTATTCTTCGTTTTGATTTAGGGTGGCCGAAAGTAACCTTTAATGAGGCACTCTAATATAATAAAATATTAAAGATGTCTGATTTCGAAAGATTGGAAACAATAGATGAAATTGTAAAAGAATATTGCGTCTCTAGCAGTCCATTAAAGAGTAGAATTTACGTTTCATTAGGTTACCTTTTTGTCTTTTTTGCAATAATTGGAATTTGGATTCCAGGATGGCCTACCGTTTCTTGGGCAGTTCCAGCAGCTTTTCTATTCTCCTTGTCAAATGAGACACTTTTTCGTTGGGCATTATCAAATAAATATTTTGGAAAAGCTATGTTTGAGTATTATGCTACAGGTAAAACCCTCCCTAGACATGTAAAATATATTATAGCTTTTTTTATATTTTTAATGTCTTCTTTTTCAGCCTATTTTGTTTGGTTTGTGTCAACCAAAGGTGACGGTGTTTTGCAAGACCCTTCATCTTGGAATGGTGCAGATCCAGGTTTTGGTTCAGGGACTATTTTTGTAGTTGGCTTTATTGGAATTTGGTATGTTCTATCACAAGTAAAATCAAGATGAACTTGTGTTAATGGTATAAACCCATTACTCATAATGGTTTTATGGCAGACAGTAAGAGAACTCACAGGCATGGGATGTATCGTCTATATGCGCCAATTTATGATAGATTTATGGCGCCTTCTTTTGCAGATGGCCATTCCAAAATGTACAATTCCCTTGGCTTAAAAAAAGGAGATAATTTATTAGAAGTTGGAGTAGGTACTGGGATTTCACTAACCCACGTACCTGATTTTGTTAAAGTAGAAGCTATAGACTACAGTGAGCCAATGTTGGTAAAAGCACGAAATAGACAAGAGAGAGGTGAGTTTGCAGCAGATATTAATTTTCAGCAAATGGATGCTCACGTTCTCGAATTTGATACTAATCAATTTGATCACTGTGTTGTTGCACATACACTCGCAGTTGTTGCTGAACCCAAAGTTGTTCTCAAAGAAATTGTGAGAGTTACTAAATCTTCAGGATTGATAGCAATAGTGAATCATTACAAAGATAAGAAAGGTATAATTGGAACTATTTGGAATCCTTTTAGAAAGCGTTTAGGCCTTGGAAAGCATGTAGATTTTAAGGAAATAATTGAAGAGTGTGGTTTAGAGATAATAAGTGAAGAACGTGTTAATAGTTTTACAACACACACAAAAATGATTGTTTGCAAAAATCCTTAACTTAATTTATGTTTAATCCAGTTTAGAGTATCTCTAATTGAATCTTCTAGATCCATGGGATTCCATCCCAGCACATCTTTTGCTTTGCTGGAGTCATAATTGGTTATTTTACCCATATATTCTTTTACAGTTTCAGACGAAACTGCAGGAGTATATCCAAACCATGATTTTGTAGTTTCAAATCTAGCAAATAGTCTTACTTGCCACATTGGGGCAATTTTAGTAGGTACAATAATTTCAGGATCAATATTTTTTATCATATTCATTAATTCGAATCCATCTAAACACTGCGTGCAAAGAATGTGTCTTCCTTCAGCGTTATTATTTTCATAAGCAAGAATATGGGCTAATGCGACATCTCTTACATCTACATAACCAAATGTTTGTGGTGGCAATCTTGGTAATTCATTCTTTAATATTTTATCAAATAAAAAAGTACTTGGAGTATGTCTGTGAAAATAAGGTCCGATAACTGCTGTAGGATTCATTACAACCATATCAAGGTTCATATCGCGTGAAAAATCCCATGCTCTCTTTTCAGCCTCAGTTTTAGCATAAGAATAAGGATGTTTAGATTTTGAGTTCCAATCTTTTTCAGTTAGTGCTTTACCATTAGGTCCGCTTCTTCCTACTGCCGCAGTACTTGATGTAAAAATTATTTTTTTTACACCGGCTTTGTGAGCAGCTTCTAAAACATTAATTCCGCCGATTATGGAAGGATTAATAATTTCCTCTTCAGGGTTTCTGGCCCAGCTTTTGTAAACTGCAGCAACCTGGAAAACACCATCTATATTCTCCATAGCTGGTTCTATTGTTTCAGGATGCATTAAGTTTAAGCTTACAATCTCTACATCAAATTCAGAAAGATTTCTAGTCAATTCTTTATCTTCTTTATCCCTAACACTAGCTCTAACATTGTATCCTCTTTCAACAAGTAATTTGGTGAGAGTATATCCAACATGTCCGTTTGCTCCAGTTACAAGAACATTTTTTCCAATCATATTAAATAAATAATTTTTCCCTGTAATACTTTAATTCTTCAATTGATTCTATGATGTCTTCTAGTGCTCTGTGACTTTCAGCCTTTGCAGGTATGTTTCGGTCGACCTCAGGATACCATCTATTTGCTAATTCTTTTATGGAAGAGACATCGACAACCCTATAGTGGAATCTATTCTCTAAATCATTCATTTGAGCATCTAAAAATCGTCTATCAGTTCCTATTGAGTTACCACAAACAGGTGGTTTATTTTTTGCTTTAATGTGTTTATTAATAAATTCTAAAGTTTCAATTTCAGCTTCTCTTATTGTTAATTTGCTGTTCTTAACTTCTTCAATAAGCCCTGATTTGGTATGCATATCCGTAACATATGAGTTCATTTTACTTAATTCCTCATCCGATGCATTAATAACTAAATCAGGTCCTTCAGCTATAATATTCAGTTCAGAATCAGTTATTATCGTAGCAATTTCAATTATTCTATGAATTTGTGGATTTAGTCCAGTCATTTCTAAATCAATCCATACTAATTCTTTTGCCATATGTCCGGATTAGAGGCCTACTAAATAGGATTTGTAGCGATAAAGTACTATAGCCCTTTCTAATGGTAAAATTATGTCTTTTTTCAATCCTGAAAAATTTACAAGTGAAGCAGTAGAGAAATTAAAAACTGAATTATCGAGCAAGGCAATTATTGCAGCATCAGGTGGTGTTGATTCCACAGTTGCAGCAGTTTTAGCTGCAAAAGCAGTTAAGGATAACCTTCTCGCAATCTACGTAGATACAGGATACATGCGCCTTGGAGAGTCTGAATATGTGTCTTCAATGCTTAGTACTCTTGGAGTTAAGCACAAAGTTGTTGATGCCTCTGAACAATTTTATTCTGGTCTTAAGGGAGTAGTAGATCCGGAACAAAAAAGAAAGATTATTGGAGAATTATTTATCCGCGTATTTGAAAAAGAAGCTGAAGAATATGGTGGAAAATTTCTTGTTCAAGGAACAATAGCTCCAGACTGGATAGAATCCGGTGGAGGGTTAAGGGATACAATAAAGTCACATCATAATGTCGGCGGTTTACCTGATGATATGGATATGGTTCTCTGTGAACCAATAAGAGAGTTGTACAAAGATGAAGTAAGAAGTTTAGCTGAATATCTCGATGTTTCCGTTTCACAAAGGCAACCATTTCCAGGACCTGGTCTAGCAGTAAGAGTAATGGGTGAGGGCAACACCTGAAAGAACAGAAGTAGTCAGGCAAGCTTGCCATATAGCAGAAAATGAAATGGAGTTAGCAGCAAAAGAAGGAATTATGGAATTACCTTGGCAATATTTTCGCAGTTCTTATTCCAGTAAAAACTGTTGGAGTTCAGGGAGATGTCCGAGCTTATGGTAACACGATAGCAGTTCGGGCAGTACATAGTTATGATGCAATGACTGCACAGGCTTGTCGAGATTCCTTATTCAGTTTTAAAGAAAATATCAGAAAGAATTACACGTTGTAGCTTAAATCTGATGTAAATCGTGTTGTCTACGATATAACTGACAAACCCCCGGGCACTATTAGAATGGGAATGAATATTGAAAATACAAAGTGCAATGCTTCCCTTTCAGAAATGTCAGGTGATTTTTCTAGTTATATGGTCCTAAAAGTTTTAGATAAATAATTTGGTGCCGGGGGCGGGGTTCGAACCCGCGGCCTTCGGATGTCCCAGGCATAGCCGGAACTATTTTTACCCTATGAGTCCGACGCTCTACCAGGCTGAGCCACCCCGGCTCCGAGCATGTTGAATCACTAGGGGTTTTAAGTTTAAGTTTCGGTGATTCTTTATAATAAGCCCTTATTCACGCAAAAGGATGGGTGCTACAGATTCCAATAAAATTCAAGCAAAAGCAGGTAACTACAATCCTGTTGAGCTAGAAAATGAAGTAGCTGAAAGATGGGAAAAAGATAAAACATTTGAAAATAGTATAGAAAACAGGCGCTCATCAAAACCGTTTACATTTTTGGAGGGTCCGCCTACTGCTAACGGAAAACCAGGTATCCATCATGTTCTTTCTAGATTGTTCAAAGATATGGTTTGTAGATGGAAAACGATGGAAGGACATTTGGTAGAGAGAAAAGGTGGCTGGGACACTCATGGTTTACCCGTAGAAATTGAAGTTCAGAAACAATTGAATTTAATGTCTAATGAAGAGATAGAAGCTTACGGGATGGAAGCCTTTAATCAAAAATGTAAGGAAAGTGTATGGACATATGAAGAAGCCTGGCGTGAAATGAGTGAGAGAATGGCTTTTTGGGTTGATATGGATAATCCATATGTTACATTACACGATGAATACATTGAATCAGCTTGGTGGTCTTTAAAGCAGATGCATGACAAAGACCTTCTTTTCAGAGGGCACAAAGTATTGCCTTATTGTCCGCAAACAGGAACCAGTTATTCTACACATGAAGTTTCTCTTGGTTACAAAGAAGTAGCTGAGCCTGCAGTTTATGTTAAATTTAAGCTACAAGACTCGGAAGGGTCAATAGTAGCATGGACAACAACACCTTGGACATTGCCAGGAAATGTAGGTCTTGCAGTTGGACCTGATGTTACATATTGCAGAGTGAAAGTCACATCTAAACCTTCAGATAGTTGGGAAGGTAGAGGTGGGGCTGAAGTTGGTGAAGAGTTAATTTTAGCTAAGGATCTAATGCCTGAAGTATTACGCCATCATGCAGAGGTTGTTGAGGAATTTCCAGGTAGTGAATTGGTAGGCCAAGCTTATGAACCTCTTTTTCCCGGAGCAATCAATAGAGGAGATTCAGAAACTGCTTGGACAGTAGTGGCAGCAGATTTTGTTACAACTACCGATGGGACAGGTATAGTTCATACGGCTGTAATGTACGGAGAGGACGACTATCAATTGGGTATGGAAGTTGGTTTTCCCGCCCAACATACAGTAGGTATGGACGGGAAATTTATCAAAGGAACCCACCAGATATTAGATGGAAATTACGTAAAAGACTGTGATTCAAAAATTATTGATTTACTAGACGGCGAGAATAGACTATACAGAGAACACACTTACACTCACGATTATCCACATTGTTGGAGAACAGATCATCCGTTATTGTACTATGCAATGGATAGTTGGTTTGTAAGAATGACTGCAGTAAAAGACAAGATAATCGATTACAATTCACAAGTTGAGTGGGCTCCAGAATGGACTGGGACTGGCCGTGTTGGTGAATGGTTAAGAAATATCAAGGATTGGGCAATAAGTCGAGAAAGGTACTGGGGAACACCGTTACCAGTTTGGATTTGTGAATCATGCGGTCACCAACACTGTATAGGAAGTATTGAGGAAATGAATTCACTAAAAACAAAGAATTCACCAGCTCCTAAAGAATTGCATAGGCCGTATGTAGATGATGTAAAATTATGTTGTACAGCAGAAGGTTGTAGTGGAGAAATGGTTCGTGAGCCTTATGTTATGGATTGTTGGTTTGATTCAGGCTGTGCTTCTTTTGCACAATGGCATTATCCCTTTGAGAATAAAGACAAATTTGAAAATAGTTTTCCAGTAGATTATATTTGTGAAGCTGTAGACCAAACTAGAGGATGGTTCTATTCTTTGCTAGCAGTATCAACTACTGTTTTTGATAGTATTTCCTACAAAAGATGCCTATCTTTAGGACATATTTTAGATAATGAAGGCAAGAAAATGAGTAAATCTAAAGGGAATGTTGTCAATCCATGGGACCATTTCAACAAGGAAGGTACTGATGCAATTCGTTGGTACATGACTGTGGGATCCTCTAGAGTCGACCTGCAGGCATGCAAGCTTGAGTATT